>WNFX01002945.1_pt1 | contig 17049 bp, 17 predicted proteins | sample 5400111 | NCBI WGS metagenome assembly WNFX01 (sample SAMN13153363, study PRJNA577476) | soil metagenome | isolation source: 40 cm soil or saprolite under grassland replicate 1 | place: USA:California | collected 2016-06-15 | reverse complement strand
GATTTAGTGCCCAAATTTCCTATTGATGCTCCCAAGAGGAGAGTTATTGAGGCTTTTGAGCTACTTGGGTTTCGTATGGTTCGAGAGCGTGAGCATATTGCAATGGAACGAGAAAATTCTGATGGAACTCGTACTCCTTTGACAATACCTAATCATGCCCGGATTAAAGGATCAACGTTGAGAACGATATGTACTCAGGCGGGAATCTCACGAGATGAATTTTTAAGGGTCTATAACGAAACTTAACAACTCACCCCGTCCATACCCCCTCTGGATCACACTCCCGAATAACCCTCAACTCCTCCTCGCTCGGCGGAACCGTCTCTCTACAATCTTCCGCCAGCCTCAACTTCCAGCCCGTCTGCTCCTGCACCTGCTCAATGGTCGTGCCTGGATGATAGGATTGGAGCATCGCCTCCCCATTCTCGGCATCAAATGTAAATACTCCCAGGGTAGTAATCAGGGCGGAGGGACCACCTCTTGGTAAGCCTGCTCGTTCACGCCATGCAGCACCTGCCAGGCCTTCTTCATCAGGATAACCGTAGCCGGGGCTTGTCACAAAGTCCACACGCTCGCGCAGCCTGCGACGGTCATGCTGCATGATAATTGCGAGCCTGTGCGAAAATGAGGCAATATCGGCTGCACCACCGCTGCCGGGCAAACGTACCGAGGGATGTTTCCAGTCGCCGATCATGGACGTGTTCAGATTCCCATAACGATCTACTTCCGCACCGCCGATGAAGCCTAAGTGTGCCTCTCCTGCTGCCAGCAGGCCCATCACGTTCAATGTTTTTGTGGCCCATAATGCGCCGGTAATATTTGGGGCATCACCCATAGTATAAAGCAACTCTGCGGAAGGCTCATCGCGCACAATACCAGCCTCGAAAAGTCCAACGCAATTGGGTGCGTGGGTACGCTTTGCCAGGGCGAAGGCGATCAAGGGGAGGCGCATGCCCACAAAAACATGCTCACCGTCGCGTATCTGTCGCGCCGCGCAGACAACCATCAGTTCTCTCGGGGTGTATTCCATAATCTGCTTCCCCTCCTTAATATCCATAGTCGACGGGAGCGGCATAGCGATGCTCTTTCACGCCCAGGCTGCGCCCGCGTTCCTCGCCCAGTTTCGCCACATAAGCGGCCCGGTCTGGCACGTTCAGTACCCATTCATCGAGCCATTGCTGAAAACCTTCCACTGTGCGTGTTCCTACATGATACTCGTGATAATACTGGTGATCGCGATTATAATAGCCTGAGACGGCGGAAGGGTGCGCTCCCCATGGCTCATGCACCACGGCCCGCACTTTGAAAGATGGACCCAGTACGCGGTTCGGGTCGCTCAAGATAACGTCACGTGATACGATCTCTTCGGCAACCAGGATAACATCACGCGCTGCGAGCATAGCCTCTTCGCTTACTCCAATGCTGCCCCAAAGATGAGCATTGCCCTCTTCGTCACTGCGTTGTACATGAATAATCGTTACGTCTGGCTGCACAGCAGGCACAAGCAGCAGTGGCGAGCCATCCAGTGGGGATTGTTGCTGGCGAAATGTAGGGTTCTGGCGAGGAATATCACTGCCCAGCAGTGAGCGTGTAGGGATGTAGGGCACACCCAAACTCGCAGCCAGCAGAGCCAGGCCAATGGTGAAATTGCTGTGCTCTTCGGTAATTATGGCGTGAGGAATGGATTGTTCGATGGCACGCCGGTAGCAGTGGGCCAGTCCTTCACTGACATTGCCTACCCATGCCGCTTTGATCTTTTCGACGCAGCCAGCCCCAATCAACTGATCAAAGAGGATGTCCGAGATAGGCCCGATCAAGGTCAGGTTGCGCCTCTGCTGGCGAATGATTTCATGACCCGCCGCAAAGGGGATGATTGGCTCCAGCGCTAATCCAATGGCAACTGATGAACCATCAACAACGTATCGCGCTATAGCGTCGGCCATAGAAGTGAGCTTACTCATGCAGGTTTGAACTCCACAATCATATTAGCATAGTCATCCGACACATAAATGTTATCGTTGCTATCAACAATCAGGCCCTGTGGCTCAATGAAGCCCCTGTTCGCCAGTATCTCGTGTTTGCCTGTTGACTGGCGCACGCGAATAAGCGCGTGAATCGAGGGCAACAGATCGATGACAAGCAGATTACCGTGATGATCGAATGCAACATCGTCTGGTTGGCCGAAGCCACCTATACGAGTGCTCTTCCCATCAGGGGTAATGCGCACAACAACTCCCCCACATTCATCAGCAACATAGATGTTCCCTTGTGCATCGACTGCGGCGCCAACGGGTCGCGCAATACCAGATGCGAGTAAGGTCAACTGTTTGCCATCCAGGCTCATACGATATACATTGCCTGTAGGGCTATCTGGTACAATCAACGTGTTTGTCGTGGCGTCCAGGGCTATACCGTCTACACCGTCTTTACAAGGTAGTCCACTCGGTCTGCCGGGAAGTGCTCTTAGTACTGTGAGAGCTTTAGCTCCGGGAGCAAGAGTCAGGATACGATTGGTACGTTGCTCTGCGATAATCATTGTACCATCAGAAAGGAAAACCATGCCCTCCGGTCCCGCCAATCCACTGACAATGATTGTCACTGAACCGTTCGCGTTAAGTCGGCTGATCGTGCCATGATAGAAATCACTGAACAACAAGCGGCCTTGTGGATCGAACGTCAGGTCATCAGGTCGCCCAACACCAGACAACAGGACGTGGGAGGTATAGTGAGTTGGCGTCGTGTCAGGAGTGACACTCTGATTTGGGGTCTCTGTCGACAACGCTGTTGGGGTAATAGCATTGGTTCTGGTAGGGGTTGGAGTCGCAATTGAAGAAGGCGGATTAGCACAGGATGTCAGCAAAGCGAGGAAGAAAAGAAAAAAGCTAGAGATGACGCTGATACGTTTGACGAACATGAAATCCTTTCATTAGCTCTCGACAGGAACCTCTTCTTCCAGGAGATGGTGTACCGTTTTGAGCGAAGCGCCGGAGGCTTTTTTGCGGATCATGACCATTTCGGCAGCAATACTCAGGGCGATTTCATCGGGAGTCTCTGCTCCCAGATCTAATCCAATAGGCGCGTGTACCTGCTCTAAACGTTCTCGCGAAACACCCTCTTTGAGTAAATCTTTGAAGATGCGCTTGACCTTGCTGGGACTACCGATCATGCCAATATAGACTGCGTTAGTATCTAGCGCTGCTTTCAGGGCATCCTTATCGAGATGGTGACCACGCGTGACAATCACGATCCAGCTTGACTCGTCAGGTTCCAGTTCATGAATGGTCTGAGGGATATCCCCAAAAGTCAGTTGCACTTTATCGTCGAAAGCTATCGGGTCCGCCAGGTCACGGCGATCATCCACCACAACAATACGAAAATCAAGCGCAGCCGCCAGTCGTGCCAGCGCCTGTGCCACGTAACCGGCTCCAGCAATGATCAACCGGGGCTCTGGACGCAAGACTTCAAAAAATACCTCTAGCGTAGCTCCACAACTTCCCACAGCTTCGCCCTGGTCGGCATCCAGGTGGATGTGGGTGAGGTAGAAACGGCCATCACGTATGGCCTGTAGCGCTTCTTTCGTTACCAGCCCATCGGTTTTTGGCCCGGCAAAACTGCCGCTGATCGTGCCGTCAGCTCGCACTATCATCTTGCTTCCAACGCCGCACGGAGCAGCACCAGCAGTTTTGACGACGGTAGCAATGGCTACCCTTTCACCTCGCTTTAAGCATGTTTGAATCTCATTGTAAATGCTCGTGGCACTCATTGGCTTTTACCCGTTCTTTGTACGTTCCTGGCTATGCTCATACATTGAGTATTATGATTGGTAATATATATGATACAACATAAAGTAGGGTGAAGGTATTCCGGTCAGACAGCCCTTTCGCGGAGTTTACCCTGAGTGCAACGAATGTGCTCAGGGTGACAAGCAGGGGATGCAACATGAGTGACAACCGGGGGAAGTAGCCCCTTTAAACTGAAGGTGATCCATCGGTGACCAGGATAAAGCCCTCCATGGGGATCGGGTATTCGGAAGCCAATTTGAACGCCTCGGCACGATGTGTTGCAGCATCGATATGCGCATGGTTTGGACAATAGTAGTAATACAGGCCAGGTTTGCTGAAGATCACTGCAATGGTATCCCCTCCGGGGACGTCATCGGTACCGGCAATCCGGTTGATACCAATGTCCGCGGGGTTGATCACCGCTTGCGGCTGGTCGTCGACATCCGACCAACCGGGGACGAGCGCCAGGAAGTGGGGGTCAGTATCGAAGTTGTGCCATGACACCGATCCTGGGTTGATCGCGAGAAACTCGGTCTGGAAATCATCGTGCTTAGGGGGGATACGATTGGTCGTGGCCGAGGGCAGATTGCTGATCGCTCCCTTGACCCAGATGACGCCATCCATTGCCAACGGATAATTTGGCATGCTCTTGTTGGCAGCCACGCGAGCGTCAGGCGCGTTCCAGGTAGCCATCTTGGGATCGTAGTAGTGATACAACCCCGGTTCGATCAATTTGAACTGAACACGTTGACCGGCTGCAACCTTGAGTGAAAAGGCATGGAGATTCAAAAAGGGAGTCTGATCAGACGTGGTTTCGATGGTATGCGCAATAGTATCGTTGTTCTGCCAGGTCACGGTTGTGTTGGGTTGCACTACCAGGATAAAGGGCTCAAATAGCTCCTGGCCCTGGGGAATGGTCACGGTCGTTAGGGGTGGAACTGTTGTCGTATGCTGTGCGCTGGCACTCGGCGTGGCACCGCGATTCGCGAAGATCGTGGTACCAAGTATTGCACCAAGGATACCACCAACTACAAGATCAAAGACAAGGACTGCAACGAGGCCTGCCACCACAACACCTGGTCGTAAGGACGCTTTGAGCATAAAGTCCCTCCTGCTAATGAAAATATTCTGTACTCTAGAAGAATACGTGGAGGGGTTACAACAGATGCCTTATCATATCCATCACGATTACCTCCTTTTATACTCCGAAAAAGAATAACTTGATAGCCTTAGTTGACAGTATGTATTACGTCGGGTATAATGTTAGAACAAAGTTTCTAAAATCTAGAAAGTAGGAGCATCATATGAGTGATCAAAATAACGGCGGCAGTCGAGAAGAGCAGCTTACACGTGTATTCAATCCCAATGACCACATAATGCAGATTAAAAATAAAAATGGTTCAGCAGACTATTTACCAGTTCAGTGGAGATTAGTCTGGTTTCGGGAACAGTGTCCAGAAGGCACTATTGAGACGGAAATGCTGCACCTTGATCTTGATCGTGAGACTGAGGAAGATGCATTTGCCTGGAATAACGAGACTCGACGGAGTGAGAAAATCACGAAGCGTGCCAATGGTCTTGCAGTGTTTCGTGCTGTTGTCAAAGATGGTAAGGGCGGGATCGCAACTGGCACAAAATCGGAGAAGGCTGCCAGTTTCCCAGACTACATCGAGAAAGCCGAAACTGGTGCGATAGGTCGTGCTCTGGCAGCTTTGGGCTATGGCACTCAATTCGCACCCGAACTTAATGAAGAACATCGTATTGTAGACGCTCCCGTAGATCGAGGTACGTCCTCAACCGAGAGCAATGACTATGGACGTAAATCTGTGTCTTCTGTGCGACCTGCGGCAGGTAATAACAACAAGGCAAATGGCGCAGTATCAGAAGAGAACGCTGCTGATACTCTTGCGACAGACCAACAATTGACCAGTATTCGCAAGTTGTGCCAGCACTTAGGCAAGCCTGAACCTGAACATCCAGAGACGATGAGTTATCTGGATGCGAAAGGTCTGATTACGCAACTCAGTCACGAATACAATGAACAGAAACAACATCGTAAAGCCTCGTAAATGTGGACATTCACCCAGAACTGGGAGTACTTTCATGTCATTAACCGAGCTTGAACGTGCTGAAAAGTGTATGCAGCAGCAGTGGTATGATCTGGTCATGGCAGAGCAGCAGGGGAGTTCATTAGAGGTGCTTGAGCAGATGTATGATACCTATATTCTTCTTGCAGAGGAGTATAATCGTTGTAAGGTCTCAAACAATAGGAATGAGCCATCATCCCAGGAGAAGCCTGGGATGATGGCTCATTCCTATTGAAGAGTTTCTACAATCTTCCTACAAAATCTGTGATGGCGTTTGCTACATGGTTGGGCGCATCAAATAAGACCAGGTGCCCGGCGTCGGGAATGATTACCAGGCGGGATTCGGGGATGTCGCGATGCAGGCGTTGGGCATATTTTAATGGTATTTGTGCATCATTTTCGCCCCAGATAATCAGTGTGGGTTTCCCCATTACCTTTAAGTCAGAAGCCACCGAATTGGCATAGTTAGGATGCAACTGGCGGATTTGTTGAAAAAGCAGTTCCTTACCCAGTTCGCTTTCCCAGGGCTTAATCCAGTCGTCCATGACTTCCTTAAATCGATCTGGGTTTTGCGTACCATTTGGAAGCGTTTCTTGCAGTTCGTGGATCATATCTTCGAGCTCGGTCTGTTTTGGGAGATCGGGGTCTTGCTGCTTTTTCATGTCTGGCAATGGCCAATCTGGCGCGAATGTGTACTCGTAACCGATCGTATCAATCAGCACCAAAGCGGCGACACGATTATAGCTCAGGCGCGTAGCCAGTACCTGGGCTACCCCCCCGCCGATGCCGTGCCCTACCAGCACAATATTTGTGAGGTTGAGCTGGTTGAACAAAAAATGCAGGCAATCGGCATGTCCCCAGATCGAGGTGTCTGCCGGCCAGGGATGATCGGAAAGGCCATAGCCGAGCAGGTCGATGGCGTAGACAGCCCGGTTGGTGGATGTAAGTTGGGGGAGAAGGTCTCTCCAGGTAAATGACCCACTCAGAATGTCGTGGAGCAGTACGATTGCGCCATCTGTTCCGTGTTCAGCGCCCTGAACGATGTAGCTCAGGTTGTAATGGACAACATGTGACGAGCGCCGTTCCTGCGAGCTCGTAGCATTTTCTGAAGTTTGTTTCAACATACTAACTCCTAGGCTTTCCCATACAATGCAGGTACATTATAGAATGCGCTGAAACCGGCATAGCGTGCTGTCTTTTCGCCAAGCTCATCTTCGATAGCAAGCAGGCGATTGTACTTGGCTACACGTTCGGTACGAGCAGGAGCACCCGTCTTTATCTGTCCGGCATTGGTAGCGATCACCAGGTCGGCAATGGTTGTGTCCTCGGTTTCACCGGACCGATGTGAGACGACGGCGGTAAAGGAGGCACGTTTGGCCATCTCGATGGCTTCCAGGGTCTCCGTTAATGTGCCAATCTGATTGAGTTTGATTAAGATAGAATTGGCAGACTGTTCCTGGATGCCGCGCTTGAGACGCGCTGTATTGGTCACGAACAGGTCATCTCCAACGAGCTGTATGCGATTACCCAGGCGCTGGCGTAATAGTCTCCAACCGTCCCAGTCATCTTCAGCCAGGCCATCTTCAATGCTGATAATAGGATACTCGTTGATCCACTGCTCATACAGATCGACCATCTCGTTTGAGGTCAGCGTGCGTCCCTCTCGCGCCAGTACATACTGCCCGTTTTCATAGAACTCACTGGCAGCGGGATCCATACCGAGGAAAATATCTACGCCCGGTTTATAGCCTGCTGACTCAATAGCCTGGACTATGATCTCTAGCGCCTCGCGGTTAGAACCGAGTGAGGGGGCGAAACCCCCTTCGTCGCCCACATTCGTGTTGAGTTTCCTTGTGTGCAGCACTTTCTTTAAACTCTGGTAGACCTCTGCTCCCATGCGCAGTGCTTCATGAAAGCTTGGAGCGCCTATGGGCAAGATCATGTACTCTTGCATGTCAGTCGAGTTATCGGCATGTTTGCCCCCGTTCAAAATATTCATCATTGGAACTGGGAGTGTGCGGGCCGAAACGCCTCCAAGATATCGATAGAGTGGTTGCTGGAGCGCATTTGCCGCTGCTTTTGCTATTGCGAGCGAGACCCCGAGTATAGCGTTTGCTCCCAACGAACCTTTATTTGAAGTGCCATCCAGTTCGATCATTAATTCATCCAACGTTACTTGTTCGGTGGCCTCAAGTCCGACGATGGCCTCGCGGATGGTTTCATTCACATTATAAACAGCGGTCAAGACACCCTTGCCGCCATAGCGACTCTTGTCGCCATCCCGCAATTCAACTGCTTCGTGCGCCCCTGTTGAGGCGCCGGAAGGTATTGCTGCCACTCCATGTTCACCGCCCATAAGTAAAACCTCGACTTCAATAGTGGGATTGCCCCGTGAGTCAAGTATCTCACGCGCCAGTATGTCCTCAATTGCGGTAACTTCGTTTATGTTGACCGGCATAAAAATTCCTCCCAATAGAGCGGTATGCTAGATCCCTATGACTCGCCGCCTTATGACTATTAACCAACTAATCCAATTCATTGCTTAAAACTCAATATCAGACCTCGGTGTTTTTTCCGCTATCCAGGTTAAAACGCATCAGGCAGCATAAAAAATAAAATGTATGGGGCCGCGCCTTCCACACTCCCAAATTGTACCTCGTACTCAAGAGTGAGAGCAAGGAAGCTCTCTCGGGTGCCTTAGCAGGCTGATTCGTGTATAGTAGGGGCATCCCCTTGCGGGTGCCCTCGCCCCTGCAGAAATCCTGAGTTTTCGTGGGTCAATACTATAAATACCACGCCCACCTGCTTGCGGGTGCCCTCGCCCCTACAGAAATCCTGAGCTCGGTTAAATCACCCTCGCTAACGCTTCGGCCAATCTATCTGTATGTTCAGGTAATCCGACAGTCACACGCAGAAAATTACGCATTGAGGGTTGGTGGAAGTAGCGCAGCAGTATTCCATGTTCCTCAACCACAGAACGCACCTGTTCGATCTTTACCTTTGCATCGTCTATACGCACCAGAATGAAGTTCCCCTGGGATGGAAAGGGTGTGAGATAGGGTTGGTTGTTCAACATCTCAAAGAGCCGTTCTCGTTCTTGCACAATGCATTGTACCTTGCTAAGCACGCATTCCAGGTGCGCAAGTGTCTCAATTGCGGCTATATGGCCCGCGATATTGACTTCAAAGGGACATTGCGCGCGGAGCATGTAATTCGCAATCCATACCGGGAATAAGCCGTATCCGATGCGCAGGCCTGCCAATCCCGCCCACTTACTGAAGGAGCGTAATACGACAAGGTTGTGATAATCTGGCACCAGGTAGGCTAACCCCTGTGGTCGCTGGGAAAATTCCACATATGCCTCATCTATGACGACAATATGGCCTGTTTCCAACAATGCCAGCACATCTGACTCAGCTATAGGATTGCCGGTGGGATTATTTGGCGAGCAAATGACGATCAACTTCGTGGAGGGTGTGAGAGCAGCCAGTGTACGCTCAACATCGACATCATACCGGGCTGTGCGAGGTACTTCCAGGACTGAGGCGCCACAAAATGAGGTGATAGTTGTGTAGAGTGAGAAGGTGGGAGTGCAGTTGACGATGTTGTCACCTACTGAGAGAAAAATGTGCCAGAGCAGGTTGATCAGCTCATTACTACCATGACTTAAGACAATATGACTACTATCAAGTCCTGTATAGCCAGAGAGGGCTGTACGAAGAGCGGTTGCATCAGCGTCTGGATAGTTGTTATAGTTTCTATAATCGCCTAAAGCTTTAATAACTGCTGGCAACGGGCCATAGGGACTTTCATTGCTGTTTAACTTAATCAGGCAGTTAGTGGGTATTCCAGTGCGCAAACTGAAGGCTTCGAGGGATTCTCCAGGAAGATATTCAGACATGCACTCCAGTTCAGGGCGCACATGCGTAATGGGCGGTGAAGACGTATACATAGATAGCATTTCCTACTTTTGGGTGTCGGCATCCACATAGATGGGTGAAGGGCGACGAATTAGCGAATTACGCGCGGAGGAGGAACTGCCAAAACCACTTCGCAAGCTATTCGTATTAGCGGGAAATTGTGCTTGAGAAGGCTGTACTATCGGCTGCACAGTAGGCGTCTCAGCATTATAACCCATTGAAGACTCCATCATTTCTAAGCCCTGACGCAGGGTCATCATATCGCGTAAGAAACAGGCAACGGCTGAGGCAGAGGAACCTTTCTCTCTCGAGAAATCAAATCGCCTGGCAGTTGCATCCCCGGCTGCTTGAGCAGCCTTTGCCATAGGATCGGATGTTTTAGCAGCGTAGGCATCCTGGAAAATATCATCCCAACTTCCCCATCTACCACGAAGAGGCTTCCATCCAAGTTGGCTATCACTGACAGTGCGCCATTTCTCTTCTGTAAATTGCGCCCAATCTTCCAATAGGCGTGTGAGAGAAGCTAACTGTTGACGCAGGCGCTCTTCTTCCTGGGAAGAACGTTGAGGAAAGCCTTGAGGGAAATCAATGGTGGTTTGTTGACCAGCAAAACCGCTACCCCCAAATTGGGGAAATCCTATGGTGTTTTGATTTGCCATGCCAGGCAATACGTCGGTATTTGCATCTGGGTAGATACCAGAGCCAGCTGCAAGCGCTGCTAGATTGGGAGCTATCTGGCCATTAGGCATGCTCAACATGGGTATTTCAGTTCCAGCAGGTAACTCACCAATGACGTGAATACCACTCGCTCCCAATACTGGACTCATACTTAAAATGGTAGAACCATCAGGCAGCAACATACCTTCAGTAAGAGAGGATATGCCGCCAATCACGATTTCTTCGTGGCCTACTGCGTCCATGATACGCCAGGCTAGACGGGGATGTCGAATAGCCCACCATGCGCGTCGCCAGATGAAGACACTGGCAAAGGTAAAATTCACTACCAACCACACTACGCCTCGTACAGCCACCCAGTTGATGAGCGCAACCACTATATACCAGTACCATGCATCATGTTGCCCAGCCTCTACAATGAATGTGAGCACAACTGCTACAGTCAGGCTAGGATCACGCAGCGGGTTGATAAAATCAATAATGCGCCAGAACCATTTCAGGTCTGTCTTCAATTTCAATTTGCGCTCCTCTCGACTCTACCGCTGATCCGGCAGGTCGTCTTCTTTCGGGTTAGATTCTAACAGAAGCTCCTGCCACTGGCAAGTTTCGTAGGTCATTCAGGTAGGTCAGCGAATCATCCTGGTGAGGCAAACCTCGCCAGCCCTTCTTTCTGAAAAACAGAGCAGGTCACATCTACATGATTTAACTATTTTAAACGCATAGAATAGCATCTGTAGAATGACTGCGGTACTTTGGTACGGGGTTGTCCTGAAGAGAAAGGTAACCTGGCACTACACCTGGCGACCCTCGCGGTCACCAGGAAAGTCTCCCCAGGAGTCACACATACTGCTTCTGTATCTCTAGAAGCTCACTGATACCCTGCTCAGCGAGTGCGACCAGAGAGTCCATCGTAGCGCGGCTAAAAACGCCGCCCTCACCTGTTCCTTGCACTTCAATGAACTCATGCTCGGCGGTCATTACCACGTTAAAGTCGACATCTGCGCGCGAATCTTCTTCGTAGCATAGATCGAGCATAATGTCACCACCAACGACACCTACACTTACTGCTGCTACAGCAGTACGCACGGGATGTACAGAGAGCAAGCCCCTTTTGACCAGCAGCGAACACGCCCGGTGCAGGGCGACATAAGCGCCGGTGATGGATGCTGTGCGTGTACCGCCATCAGCTTGCAACACATCGCAGTCAAGTGTGATGGTGCGGGGTCCTAATGCGTTCATGTTCACAACAGCTCGTAGTGAACGACCAATCAATCGTTGAATCTCTTGCGTCCGTCCGCTCACCCTACTGTCACGTTCGCGAGGGCTGCGTGTATGAGTTGCGCGAGGTAGCATGTTATATTCGGCTGTTACCCACCCCTGACCCCTTCCTTCCAGAAATGGAGGCACTTTCTCTTCTATACTGGCAGCACACAGTACCCTGGTTTTTCCCGCCTCGATTACTACTGAGCCCTCAGCATAATCCAGGTAATCAACAGCCATACGTACGGGGCGTAATTGAGTCTGAGAACGGTTGTCTATACGTGTCATAAGTGAAACCCTTTCATTGCTGTATACATTACTATATTGGATGCAAACAATACATTTTGTGACCTCTTAGTAATGTTCAGCCAGCTAACTTAACCTATAGTACACCAAAAATGTGGTACTATAGTGAGGGTTCAATTTGTACGGCTTTGTGCAAATGTGTTTGTTCTTGTATCAGAGCATACCTATCGGCATCTTTCAAATCAGGAAGGCCGGGAGGAATTTTTAACAGGTCAATAGTTGGTCTCAAAGATGAGGATGGTGAGTGACTGTAGAAAGGATCGACCCATGCCCACATCAATAACAGTACATGCAACGCCCTCGGCGAAATCGCTACTTGCCAGCCGTCTGATTATTGCTTCAAATCGCGGCCCCGTCGAATATCATATTAGCCAGGATGAGACATTGAAGCACCGTAGAGGTGCAGGTGGTATGGTTACAGCACTGATTGCTGCAGCAAATCGCCTGCAAGTTACCTGGGTCGCCATGGCTATGACAGAAGGTGACCGCATAGCCTTGCGAGAAGCACAACAAACAGGTGATGGATTACTCGAGCCACCACTCCGTGGCCAGAGGATGCAACTTCGCTATGTAGCTATTCCAAAAGTAGCCTATCGCAAGCACTACGAACAGGTATGTAACAGATTACTCTGGTTTTTACAGCATTACCTCTATGATCCAGCTAATGACTCAATTTCTGCAAGTAAGCTTCAAGACGCCTGGGAAAATGGCTATTATATAGCGAACCGGGCTATTGCAGATGCAGTGAATATTGAGATCGAACGTGAAAATACGTTACCTATCGTCATGTTACATGATTACCATCTCTATCTTGCTCCTGCAATGATACGCCAGCGTCATCCAACTATTATCATGCAGCAGTTTATTCATATCCCCTGGCCAGACATCCGTTGCTGGCAGTTTCTGCCCAGTAATATCGCTCAGGCCCTCTACGGTGGTCTGTTAGGGAATGATATCGTTGGCTTCCAGACAGAGCGCGATGCTCGTAACTTCCTGGAAGGGGCACGCACTCTGCTTGACGGTGCCGTTGTTGATTTTGAAGAAGGTGCTGTCTGGTGGCAAGGTCATTGCACCTTGGCCCGCGCTTACCCTATTTCAATTTCGGTTACAGAGGAACGTCGCCTCGTTCAAAGCCGGGCAGGGAAACGAGCAGCAGAAAAGATACTCCCAGTATTGGGTGAGAAGACTATTATGCGCGTGGACCGCATTGAGCCTACAAAAAATCTCGTGCGAGGTTTTCAGGCATACGCGCAGATGCTCGATGAACATCCAGAACTTCGTGGTAAGGTTAAATTTTTAGCGTTCCTCGTACCTTCTCGCCAGAGCGTGCCTGAGTATAAAAGGTACAATACGGATGTATTCAAAATCATTGAGGAGATTAACCGGCAATACGGTACAGACGAATGGGTGCCAATACAGGCATTCTCTGGCAATGACCGTACCCAGGCGCTTGCCGCAATGCAGTATTATGATGTGCTGTTGGTGAACCCCATTATTGATGGCATGAACCTGGTTGCCAAAGAGGGACCGATTGTTAATCAGCGCAACGGTGTAGAGGTACTCTCTCGAACTGCTGGAGCATTTCAGCAAATGGGTAAGGCGTCAATTCCTATCTCACCTACAGATGTAATGGAGACCGCGCACGCGCTCTACAAGGCTCTGACGATGCCATTAGATGAGAGGCGTATTAAAGCCACACTTGCACGGCAGATAGTGGAACGGCAGGATATCAATACCTGGCTTCAGCAACAGATAGTCGATATCAATGCTTTACTCGATCGATTGCCAACGAGAATTTCATTGTTAGAATCAGTGGACAGGATTCCCGTTATGAGTGTGGGGTGAGCATACAATCATAGTTTTTCCTATGTGCGCAACATCAGCCGGAACTCTGGATTGTAGCTCTTATCGCAACTACTGCATGAGACGGATTGCGAGTAGCGACGGGCACGAGGATACTCTTTGCCACATTTGGGACATTCATAGAAGTAGCGAATCGGACGTCGTTCGCGGCGCAAGCGTTCACGGCGTTCGCTCTCCTCGTGGAGCAGGCGGCGAAGCTCGTCTACCGGATAACCAGTCACGGCCGCTTCATCGGCAGCAATTGAATCGTAGCCATGATGTCGATGGCGGCGCGGCGTTCCATTGACTCGGTCTGCAAGATGGATGAGCTCATGGGCCACTGTAACCTCAATCGATTTTGGCTGCATATCTGGCTCTATGAAAATCAGGTGTCGGTGACCAGACGAGTCCAGTTGTGGCGCAATCTTCCCCTGAACAACTGAAAGTGCCTTCAAAGGCCCATGCTTATGAGAATGTGTACGAGGTACTGGGGTGGCGGGCAGATAACAATAACAACCTAACACCATGATGTTCAGCCGCTTCCCCGTCCAGCGCATATATTCCTGACGATCCTGAGTGATTGCCAGCTGGCTCAATTCATGGATTGGAAGTTGTAATTTTTGCCAGTAATGTGTTAACCAACGCTGAATAAGGGGAGTGCCATTGATAATTGGCTCTGCCTGCCTGGGTGGTGGAGCAGGCATACTAGCTCTGCGTGCGGCAATCATGACCGCTTCATTACTCCTGACTAAAAACACAATTACTACTATGTTTTCCTTACTCTTCCATCTTCCCTACGAGTCGCTTTGCCAGTATATCAGGCAAGAGGTGTAGATGCAAGTTTAGGGCAGAATTTTCTGAGATCCTTCTCCCTATATTTTGCCTGACTGCGAAGTGGAATGGGCAAGAAACCGACTTAGCAAGCCAGGGTTGGCAGGAAATTGATAGATCATAGCATGTCAACATATATCGCTTGACACCTATTCCCCAGCGGCGTAAGATGAAGTTATATCGAATGAGAGAGGTTCCACAACCTTCGCACCTCCAGAAGGAGTCCTGAATGTCGTTTCAAATCTGTATCAAAACAGACAAATCTCTGCAACAACTCGCTACGGAGATACGCAACCTCTTCTCACTGCCTCCGTTTCGGCAAAACTCCCTTTCGGGTGAACCATACTGCCAGTTTGAGACGATGGGCATGCTGATCCTTATTCATTGGGCGGATAAGGAGGATCGCGACCCGGAGGTAATGGACTACCCTTACTGCTTCGATCTCCAAATGTCGTTTGCCGACCATGAGCTAAATACAGACGATATGGAATACTGCCTGCAGCCCTATTACGCGCAATTACTCTGTTTTCAGCTTGGCCTGGATATCGCATACCATGAAAAGCAAAGAACCGAACATGGCTGGAAGATACGATATCGCTACTGCTGTAAGAATCCGAAGTGGAACGAATCTATTTTATTTGGTGAGCCGGGTTGGGAACCTGCCGTTATCCAGATGCCGCCAACTCCGTGGCGTTCGAGGCATCCCGTTTTCTAAAAGAAAGAGGCAACTAATGAGCATTCTGGACACAACTGTTGGCCAGCCCCTCTCTCCACTGGTCAAACCGCCTATCACGCAGGAGCAACTCCATCGTTATTCTAAGGCGTCGGGTGATTACAATCCCATCCATCTTGATGAACAGGCCGCGCAACGAGTTGGTCTTGATGGCGTGATTGCTCACGGCATGCTCAGCATGGCTTTCCTTGGACAATTCGTTAACCAGCAGATAGCTGATATCCAGGGTGCCCGCATTGAGCACCTCAAAGTACGCTTCCTGAATATGGTTCGTTTGGGAGATACACTCACCTGTCAAGGTGTCGTCAGAGCACAGACAACTCATGATGACCTTAACCAATCCATCGCCATTGAGTGTTGGGCACAGAACCAGGACGGAATCAAAGTGACTACTGGCGAAGCTGTTGTATTGATACCGAAGGAGAGCTTACATGTCCATTGATGTGCCACTTGAAAGTGCTCCACTGTCACAGTTACAGCAGACACCTATCGACAATGTTTTACATATCATCGATGAGGGCCTGGTACATCTGCCCACCTATCGTGAGCTGTATTACCGGTGGGAACGCCAGCAGTGGCGCACCCAGGAGATCGATTTCAGTGGAGATCGCAAGCAATGGGAGGGGATGTCACAGGACGATCGCAACATGCGCTTGTATGGCCTCTCAGCTTTCTTCCAGGGTGAGGCATGTGTCACCGATACCCTCAGCCCTTATGTCATGGCTATGCCCGACGAAGAGATGCGCATTTTCCTCACCACGCAACTGGTCGACGAAGCCCGCCACACAGTTTTCTTCGCCCGCTTCTTCAAAGAGGTGCTTGGCGTCGACAAAGAGAAATTGGAAGATGCTCTGGCAGTTGCGCGTGAGTATATGAACGAACATTTGAAATATATTCTGATCGATGCGCTCTCAGAGGTTGCAGGACGCATTCAGCGCGAACCTGAAAACCTGGCGCGCCTTGTCGAAGGCATAACCCTCTATCACGTGGTCGTCGAGGGCACAATGGCGCTTGCCGGGCAACGCAGTATCCTGGAATTCTACCGTATGAACGGGCTTTTCCCTGCTTTTCGTGGCGGATTCACCGCCGTAGCTCGAGACGAATCGCGGCACGTCGTCTTCGGGGTCAAGTTCTTGCGTGACATGATTCAACAGGATCCAAGCAATGCCAGAATTGTGCATGATACTATCGAGAAGTATACACCTATTGCTTTAGAAGCCATCTCTCCCGCACCGGAGCAGATCCAAATCATGATGGCAAATGGCGATGACCCCTGGATGACGCCGCGCTATGCGCAGGAATCACTGGTCAAAAAACTAAAAGTAATTGGCATGAGCATGAAGTTACCCCCAGTCCCCCCAATACCCGTGTAAGGCATGTAACAGTAAAGATCGGAGTTCCCCATGGGCATGATCCACGGCGGCTGGCTTGTCGCCAAAATCCTCAAAAGAGAAGGTGTCGAAGTCGTCTTCACACTCAGTGGCGGGCATATCGCTGCTATCTATGATGGATGCATGCGTGAAGGTATTCGCGTTGTCGATACTCGCCACGAACAGGCAGCAGTTCATGCTGCCGAAGGCTGGGCAAAATGCACGCGCACGCCAGGAGTTGCA
>WNFX01002944.1_pt1 | contig 17054 bp, 15 predicted proteins | sample 5400111 | NCBI WGS metagenome assembly WNFX01 (sample SAMN13153363, study PRJNA577476) | soil metagenome | isolation source: 40 cm soil or saprolite under grassland replicate 1 | place: USA:California | collected 2016-06-15 | reverse complement strand
CTACCGGCCGTCCGGCCCGGTCACGGCCCGCGGCTTTTTGGCCGCCTTGGCCGAGATGCTCGGCGACTTGTCCAGCTGGGACAGGCCGTTCCAGGCCAGGTTGATCAGGTGGGCCGCGACCACCTCCACCTTGGGCTTGCGCGCGTCCAGCCACCACTGCCCGGTCACGGCGACCATCCCCACCAGCATCTGCGCGTACATCGGGGCCAGCTTCGGGTCATAGCCACGGTCGCGGAAGAAGTCGCCCAGGATGTACTCGACCTGGCTGGCGATGTCGGAGATCAGGCTGCCGAACGTGCCCGCGCCCGAGGCGGGGTGCGAATCGCGCACCAGGATGCGGAACCCGTCTGCGTTGTCCTCGATGTAGCGCAGCAGCGCGACCGCGGCCGCCTCGAACTTCTCCCGGGTCTGGGCGCCGCTCAGGATTTCGGTCGCGGTGGTGAGCAGCCGCTCGACCTCCCGGTCTACGACGACCGCGTACAGCCCTTCCTTGCCGCCGAAATGCTCGTAGACCACCGGCTTGGAGACGCCCGCCTGCGCGGCGATCTCCTCGATAGACGTGCCTTCGAAACCGCGTGCCGCAAAAAGCCTGCGCCCGATGTCGAGCAGCTGCTCGCGGCGCTCCTTGCCGGTCATACGCCGGCGGTGGTTGGAGTTGGAGTCTGGGATGGTCACTGGTCCATCATGGCGCGGTTACGCGGCCATCAGGTCATCCGGCTCGGCCGGGTGACGCTTTGTCATCGAGCCGAGACGTTTGCCCCGCTTGCCGGTGAGCTTGCCCGATAGCCGCTCCTCGTCCGGCCAGCGCACGTCCCACGCCCAGCCAAGCTTCTCCGCGATCCAGATCGTGCGGGCGCTGATGTCGATCTGCCCTTCCAGCGCGCCGTGGCGGGCGCAGGTCGGGTCGGAGTGGTGCAGGTTGTGCCAGGACTCGCCGAAGGAGGGGATGGCCAGCCACGCCACGTTCCGCGACTTGTCGCGCACGTCGAAGTCCTCGTTGCCGAAGGTGTGGCAGACCGAGTTGATGGACCAGGTCACGTGGTGCAGCAGGCAGACCCGGACCAGGCTGGCCCAGAAGAACGCGGTGAGGGCGCCGGCTAGCGACATCGACCACAGGCCGCCGATCAGGGCGGGAGCGAAGAGGGAGATCGCGACCCAGAGCGGGAAGGTATTGGAGACCCGGCGGATGGGGGCGTCGGCCAGCAGGTCCGGGCAGAACTTCTCCTGCGAGGTCCGGTTCGGGTTGAACATCCAGCCCATGTGGGCATAGAGGAAGCCCTTGGTGAGCGCCTTCCAGTCATTGCCGAACCGCCACGGCGAATGGGGGTCGCCCTCCTTGTCGCTGTACTTGTGATGGCGCCGGTGGTCGGCCACCCAGACCAGCACCGGCCCCTCGATGGCGAGGCTGCCGGCGACAGCCAGGGAGACGCGCAGTGGCCTGGCCGCCTTGAAGGAGCTATGCGTGAAGTGGCGGTGGAAGCCCATAGTGATCCCCATGCCGGAGACCACGTAGAAGACGAAGGCGATCACGATGTCATGCCAGCCAAGGCCCCACCCCCAGGCCAGCGGGATGGCGGCCAGCACGGCCAGCAGCGGCACCGCGACGAACAGCGCGACCAGGAAACGGTCGAGACGGCTGTTCGGCTCGGGCTCGATGTCGGGGCGCGGCGTCCGCGTCCGCGTCACCTCAGCCGGGTTCGGGGTGGGCGGGGCGGCCGGGACGGTGGCGGTGGTGGTGGTCATAGCGGGTCCTCGCTCTGCATCAGGCGCCACGGGTGGGTGAATACGCTTACGTCACCGTAACCTACGATACCGTAGGTTAGGCAAGGACTTGACTCAGACTTCACCCAGAAGTGGCGTCGAAAACACATCGCGAGGGCGCTCAGCGTCTCACTATCCGAGAAGAATGCCCCGGCTCTCAGCTGCCGGGAGGGTCGTCGATCTGGGTCCAGGCGCCCGGCGGGTGATCGTCCCGGGGCAGCCACAGCAGCGGCTGGAGGCCGTCGAATCCGGGCTCGAACCCGGGCTCCCACGGGAGGATGCCCTGCCGGTCCGGCCAGAAGACCTGTAGGTAGGACGGCCTGAGGTAGCCGTAGATGGTGTCGGACGTGGTGAACAGGCTGGTCGCCCGCCAGCTGTCGTGCACGGGGCGGATCGTGAACGTGCAGGGGGAGACGCCGTCGATCCGGTCGCCGGCCGCGACCCTGGTGCCGGCGGCGATCAGGCGCCCGATCTCGTTGATGATCGCCGCCATGTTCGGCAGCGACAGGCCGAACAGCGCGAGCTCGGGCACACCGTACGTATGCCAGATCCCAATGCTGTAGGCCCACGAGGGGCACTGCTCGTCACCGGGGATGCCCTGGACCGCCCAGCCGACCCGGCCGATGTGGCCCATGATGATCTCCGCGTAGGCCTCCGGGCCGTAGCCCGCCGCCTCCAGCTCACACATCTGGCATTCGCACTGAATTTCGGGTCCGTCCATGGACCTCATGCTACGCCCGGACCCGGACACTTTCGCTGGGGCTGGCGGTGCGACCGAATGGGATGAAAGGGGAGAGCTCCGGCGCCTGGGCTCGAACCAGGACAATCAGGACCAAAACCTGATGGGCTGCCAATTACCCCACGCCGGATTGCGCGCGTCAAAGATCGACGAAGCGATGCCTCCACGATACCGAGCCAACCGCAGATGTTTGTGCGCTTACAGCCGCAGCTGGCTGCCTTCCCTGGCGAGGACTGGATCCTACGGTGTAGTGACGTCGGCCGCGGCAACGCCCAAGGCCGCACGGACCCATCCTTCGATCTGGTGGTACAGCCCCGAGCTTCGCCGGACATCCACACGTAGACAGCCTCGATAGTCCGATCCCACGTTCTTGCGAACCGTCTTCGGGTTGTGCCGCTTAAGAGTTGTCTTGCGGAACTGATCCGGTGCCGCGCCAGTAAGGGCCAGCCAGAACTGCTCGGCCGCCGCAACATCGGCGCTTTCATGGATCTGCACTCGGTAGATCAGGCTGTCCCGGCCAACGCCCGCTGCGTCGAGGAAGCGAAGGAAGAACATGATCAGCCCTGGTTCGCTGTTCATGAAGATGACCCGGTCCTGCCGGAGGTAGGGCTTGTTCTTGGCGCCCTCGCACCAGTAGGCGATAGCACCGGCGATGAGGAGTTCCCGCTGGGTCAGCGTGCCGATCTCGGCTGCTGCGGCGGCGCGCGTGGCTTCCCGCTGCGCTTCGCGGACGCGGCGTTCGGCCTCCCAGTAGCGGCGGGCTCCTTCAACTGCACGCTTGCGGCACTCCTCGTAGCTGAGGCGCTCCGGCCAGGGCATGTCGTGGACCCAGGCCGAGACGGTGCCTTTCGAGACGCCCAGTTCGGCGGCGATCCGGTTGTAGTCGTAGCCCTGCTCGCGCAAGCTCCGGGCCTTGGCGTGGAGCTCGTCCTTGGCGTTGGGACGGCGTGTCCATTCCGGCGGCGGCTCGCCGGCGAGCAGCTCGTTCAGGGTCGCGTTGCTGCCGACGCCGAGGATTTCCTTGATCTGCCTGCGGGACTTGCCCGCCCGCCGTAACGCGATTGCTTGTTCCCGGCGGCCATCTATCGGTGTGGTCGAATTCATATTCGAATATTATTGGCCACTACCGACAGAATTGGTTTGTCCGCCTGCCCCCGGGCATGCTCCCCCATGATGGACAGCCGGGCCGCGGAGTCATGCCCCGGTGCCAGCCCGCTGCGCGGTGCTCAAGATCCGGCGGCGTAGACTGCGTCGAGGTGTGGACGGCAGCGGCCGTGTGCGGCGCCCGGCAGTGTCGGCAGGCGGTCAGGTGAACCGTCCACGGGTCCCTATCGATGCAAGGGGGAGGACCCATGCCTGGTCAGATCGTGCACTTCGAGATTCCCGCCGACGACACTGGGAAGAGCCGCGATTTTTGGAGCGGCCTGTTCGGGTGGCAGTTCGAGTCCTATCCCGGCCCCTTCGAGTACCACATGACACGCATCAGCGACCAGGGGGGCCTGGCGATCACCAACATGGAGCCCGGCAAGCGCGGCACGCGCGCCTACTTTGAGGTGGACGACATCAACGCCGGTGCCGCGCGCGTCAGGGAGCTGGGGGGCGAGGCGGACGAGCCGGCCCCGGTGCCGGGCATGGGCTGGTTCGTTACGGGCCGCGACCCGCACGGCAACGAGTTCGGCCTCTGGCAGAACGACCCATCCGCCCCGCCGCCAGCGGGGTAGGTTTCGCTGCGGGTTCGTGACCGCCAAGCGCACGACATCGGTCGCCGTCCTGACCTGGGGCGGCGTCACGGCCCGGCGGATGGCCCGTCACGCGCTGGCCGAGCCGGCCATGAGGCATCGAAACGCACGCGGGCTCCCTGGCGCGTGGCCGCGGCCGGTGAGGGCCGATGAGTTCCGCGCTGCCGGGTCGTCTGGCCTGATAGAGCCGAAAGGGGATGGGCATGGAGACCGTGAAGTCCGCCGACGGTACCGTCATCGCCTATGACCGTGCCGGTGCTGGCCCGCCGCTTATTGTCAGCGTTGGCGCGTTCTGCACCCGCCAGGCGTTTGTCGCGCCCGACGACCTCAGACAGCGCTTCACCGTCGTCACCTACGACCGCCGCGGCCGGGGTGACAGCGGCGACACCGAGCCGTTCGCGCCGGAGAGGGAGTATGAGGACCTTGCCGCCGTCGCGGCGGCGACCGGGCCCGAGCCGCCGTTCGTGTTCGGCCACTCATCTGGCGCGGCAATCGCGTTGCGGGCCGCCGCGGCTGGCCTGCGGGCCGCGGGCATCGTCGCGTACGAGGCGCCATTCCTCAACGAAGACACGCCGCTGCCATCCGTCGACCCGGCGGATCAGATCCGCCAGCTGGTCAGCTCTGGCCGGCGGGGCGAGGCCGTTGCTTTCTGGATGTCCGAGGTGGTCGGGCTGCCGGACGAGATGCTCGCGCAGATGGAGGGCGCCCCGTGGGTAAAAGCCCTGGAGCCCCTGACCCCCACCCTCCCCTACGACCTCGCCGTCTCCGCCGGCGGAGTGCCAACGGCGGAGCTGGGGAAGATCACCGCGCCCGTCCTCATCCTGGGCGGCAAGAACAGCCCGGGCTGGTTCCAGCGCTCAGTTGCCGAGCAAGCCGCCGCCACGCCAGGCGCGCGGCTCACGATGCTCGACGGATACGATCACAACGCCCCGCCCGAGGTGATCACCCCTATCCTGATCGACTTCTTCGGCGCAGACCGGTAGCGCAGGGCGTCCGCTGGCGCGTCACCCGATCCAGGGTGGGGTCCCGCGCGGGGCCGCCTCTCCGGGTACGCGCGAGGCCGGCTCAGGCGCTGGCGTATACCTCGCGGATCTCGACTTTCAGCGGCGTGACGCCCGGCAGTGGCGGGAGCGGATAGGCGATTGCATTATCGGCTGCGGGTACAGGTCGCAGTGGTTTGCGGATGGTCGCAGTGGTTTGCGGATAACTGTGGCCGGGCCGGTCAGCTGCTGGCCCTGGACCGCCGGGACTCCTGGACCATCCAGCCGGTGCCGTCGGGGTCGCTGAACGACAGGAACGAGTTGTAGTCGGCGCGCGCCGGGTCGGGGCCCGGCCGCTGCTGGCCCTCCTCGAAGTGGAAGACCTCGCTGACCCCCACCCCCCGCCCGGCGAGTTCGTCCCGCGCGGCCTCAATGTCCGGCACGACGAGTTGCAGGCCATGGAGAGAGCCGGGCGCCTCCTCGTTTCGCATGAGAGCGATCGAGCATGCCGAACCCGGCGGGGTCAGCTGCACGACCCGGAAGTCCTCGCCTGCGCTGTGATCGACGTCCAGGTGAAAACCGGCCTGATCCATGTAGAAGGCCTTGGCGCGGTCCACGTCCGACACGGGAACCACGATGAGCTCAAGCTTCCAGTCCACGGGATTTCGCCCTCCTTGGTGCGCGGGAAGACCGGCGGCGGCCTGCCCACCTCAATTAGCCTAGGCAGGCCCGGGCCGGGGCAGGGATCGGGGCTGGTGACGCTGAGCAACGGGCGGGCTGGCCGTCTCCCCGCCCCTGACCGGGCGGTATCCTGCCAGGGCCGGGCACGTAGCAGGTTTTGCCTACGTACCGTGACGTGTCGCTGGCGAACGGGAAGCGGAGCCCGGACAGCCCGGGGGAGCAGCAACCGAGGAGCGCCGCCAACGTGAGTGAGAGCCGTCCGGCCGCCGTCATCATCCTTGCCGCGGGCGCGGGCACGCGGATGGAATCCGACCTGCCGAAAGTGCTGCACACCATCTGTGGCCGGAGCATGCTGGACCATGTGGTGGCCGCCGCCCGCGAACTGGACCCCGCGGAACTTATCGTCGTGGTGGGCCACTGCCGCGAACAGGTCACCAGCCATCTGGCCGAGCACGCGCCCGACGTGCGGGCGGTCGTGCAGCACCGCCAGGGCGGGACCGGCCACGCGGTCCGCACCGTGCTCGAGGAGGTCAACCTGGGGCACGGCACCGTGGTCGTGACCTACGGCGACGCCCCGGTTCTGCGCGGGCGGACGCTGGCCGCGCTCGTCGCCGAGCACACCGCCCGCAGCGCCGCCGTCACCGCGCTCACCACGGTGATGGACGACCCGACCGGCTACGGCCGGATCCTGCGCGACGCCAGCGGGTCCATCGTGGAGATCGTGGAGGAGGCCGACGCCACCCCCGAGCAGCGGGCGATCAAGGAGGTCAACTCCGGCGTCTACGCCTTCGAGGCGAGCCTGCTCGCCGACTCGGTGAAACGGGTCCCGACCAACAACGCCAAGGGCGAGGAGTACCTCACCGACGTGGTGGCCATCTTGCGCGCGGAGGGTCACCGGGTAGCCTCCGTTCTGGACAAGGACGCCAAAGAGGTCTTCGGGGTCAACGACCGGGCCCAGCTCGCGCAGGCGCGGCGGACCCTGAACGCCCGCCTGCTGGAGCACTGGATGCGCGCCGGGGTGACGATCACCGACCCGCTGACGACCGCCATCGACGCGGATGTGGCCATCGGCAAGGACGCGGAGATCGGCCCGGGCACCCAGCTGGAGGGCACCACGGTGATCGAGGCGGGGGCGCGGGTCGGCCCCGGGTGCCTGCTGCGCGACACGACGGTGGGTACGGGCGCCACCGTGACCCACGCGGTCTGCGAGTCGGCCGTGATCGGCGCGGGGGCCGCCGTCGGGCCGTTCGTCCACCTGCCGCCCGGTACCAGGATCGGGCCCGGCGAGCGGCGGGCCGGGTCACCCGGCCCGCCCGGCACCGCCCAGCCCGGTGGCTTAACAATCTAGGGAGCACAGCAAGCGTGACGGGCATCACCCTGACCACCAAGAAGAACCTGCTCCTCTTCTCCGGTCGGGCCCATCCCGAACTGGCCGCCGAGATCGCCGGCTGCCTCGGCATCGAGCCGACCCCCACCAAGCTCTCCGACTTCGCCAACGGCGAGATCTACGTCCGGTTCCTGGAGTCGGTCCGCGGCTGCGATGCGTTCGTGCTGCAGAGCCACACCGCACCGATCAACCACTGGATCATGGAACAGCTGATCATGGTCGACGCGCTCAAGCGCGCTTCGGCCAAACGGATTACCGTGGTCACGCCGTTCTTCGGTTACGCGCGCCAGGACAAGAAGAACCGCGGCCGCGAGCCCATCTCCGCCCGGCTGATGGCCGACGTGTTCGCCACCGCCGGCGCGGACCGCCTGATGGCCGTGGACCTGCACACCGCGCAGATCCAGGGCTTTTTCGACGGGCCGGTGGACCACCTGTTCGCGCTGCCCATCCTGGCCGAGTACATCGAGCGCAAGCTGGACGTCTCCGGGGTCACGGTGGTCGCCCCGGACGCCGGCCGGGTCCGGGTCTCGGAGCGGTGGACCGACCGGCTCGGCTGCCCGCTGGCGATCATCCATAAGCGCCGCGACCCCGACGTCGCGCACCGGGTGACCATGTCCGAGGTCGTCGGGCAGGTGGAGGGGCGCACCTGCATCGTGGTCGACGACATGATCGACACCGGCTCCACCATCATCAAGGCGTCGGAGGCGCTGTTCGCGCAGGGCGCGTCGAAGGTGATCGTCACCGCCACGCACGGCGTGCTGTCCGGCTCCGCCGTGGACGGGCTGAAGAACTCCCGCATCAGCGAGGTGATCGTCACCAACACGCTGCCGATCCCCGACGACAAGAGGTTCGACAAGCTCACCGTGCTCTCGATCGCCCCGCTGGTGGCCCGCGCCATCAACGAGGTGTTCACCGACGGCTCGGTGACCAGCCTGTTCGACGGCAACACCTGACGCGGCGCCGGCGCTCCTGCCTGCGGGTCCCCGCGCCACCGGCGCCCAGGTGGCGCCCGGCGGGCGGGCCGGCGACGATGGACGGGCCATGCTGCTCGCCGACCGGTTCCCCGACACCCCCGATCCCGACGCGGTCTTCGACGCCTTCGCCGGCTGGGCGCAGGAGCAGGGGTTCTCCCTGTACCCGCACCAGGAGGAGGCGCTGATCGAGATCGTGTCGGGCGGCAACGTGATCCTGTCCACCCCGACCGGGTCGGGGAAGAGCCTGGTCGCCGCCGGCGCCCACTTCGCCGCGCTCGCGCACGATCAGGTCACGTTCTACACCGCCCCGATCAAGGCGCTGGTGTCGGAGAAGTTCTTCGCCCTGATCGACGTGTTCGGGCCGGAGAACGTCGGCATGATGACCGGAGACGCGAGCGTCAACCCCACCGCCCCCATCATCTGCTGCACCGCCGAGGTGCTGGCCAACATCGCGCTGCGGCAGGGCGCGGCCGCCGACGTCGGCCAGGTGGTCATGGATGAGTTCCACTACTACGCCGACCCGGACCGGGGCTGGGCCTGGCAGGTGCCGCTGATCGAGCTGCCGCAGGCCCAGTTCCTGCTGATGTCGGCGACGCTGGGGGACGTCAGCCGGTTCGAGAAGGACCTGACCCGCCGGACCGGGCGCAGCACCGCGGTGGTGCATTCCGTGGAACGCCCGGTGCCGCTGCTGTTCTCCTACGCCGCCGTGCCGCTGCACGAGACGCTGGAGGAACTGCTCGCCACCGATCAGGCACCCGTCTACGTGGTCCACTTCACCCAGGCGGCGGCGATCGAGCAGGCGCAGGCGCTGATGAGCATCAACGTCTCCACCCGCGCGGAGAAGGACGCCATCGCCGAGGCGATCGGCGGCTTCCGGTTCACCGCCGGGTTCGGCAGGACCCTGTCCCGGCTGGTCCGGCACGGCATCGGCGTCCACCACGCCGGGATGCTGCCCCGGTACCGGCGGCTGGTGGAGACGCTCGCCCAGGCGGGCCTGCTCAAGGTCATCTGCGGTACCGACACCCTCGGCGTGGGCATCAACGTGCCGATCCGCACCGTGCTGTTCACCGCCCTGTCCAAGTACGACGGCAAGGGGAACCGGCTGCTGCAGGCCCGGGAGTTCCACCAGATCGCCGGCCGGGCCGGCCGCACCGGCTACGACACCACGGGTTACGTCGTGGTGCAGGCGCCCGAGCACGTGGTGGAGAACGAGAAGGCACTGGCCAAGGCCGGGGACGACCCCAAGAAGCGGCGCAAGGTGGTGCGCAAGAAGCCGCCGCCGGGCCTGGTCTCCTGGGCCAGGCCCACCTTCGAGCGGCTGGTCGCCGCCGAGCCGGAGCCGCTGAAGTCCAGCTTCAAGGTCACCCACGCGATGGTGCTGAACATCATCGCCCGCCCGGCCAACGCCTACGTGGCCCTGCGCCACCTCCTTACCGACAACGACGAGGACCGCCCCGCGCAGCGCCGGCACATCCACCACGCCATCGAGATCTACCGGGCGCTCCTGGCCGCCGGGGTGGTGGAGCGGCTGCCCGAGCCCGACGAGCAGGGCCGCTGTGTCCGGCTCACGGTGGACCTGCAGCAGGATTTCGCGCTCAACCAGCCGCTGTCGCCGCTGGCGCTGGCCGCCATCGAGCTGCTCGACATGGCGTCGCCGTCGTACGCGCTGGATGTGCTGTCGGTCATCGAGGCCACCCTGGAGGACCCGCGCACGGTGATCGCGGCGCAGCTGTTCAAGGCGCGCGGCGAGGCGGTGGCGCAGATGAAGGCCGACGGCATCGAGTACGAGGAGCGGATGGAGCTGCTGGAAGACGTCACCCACCCGCGCCCGCTGGCCGACCTGCTCGAGGCCGCCTACGACATCTACCGCCGGGGCCACCCGTGGGTCGCCGACTACGAGCTGAAGCCCAAGTCAGTGGCGCGGGACGTCTACGAGCGGGCGATGAGCTTCACCGAGTACGTCGGCTTCTACGGGCTGGCCCGGTCGGAGGGGCTGGTGCTGCGCTACCTGGCCGACGCCTACAGGGCGCTGCGGCAGACCGTGCCGGAGGAGGCCAGGACCGAGGAACTGGCCGACCTCATCGAGTGGCTGGGCGAGCTGGTGCGGCAGGTGGACTCCAGCCTGCTCGACGAGTGGGAGCGGCTGCGCAGCGGCGAGGACGTCGTGGTCGGCGGCACCCGGCTGGAGGCCGCGCCGCCGCCGGTGTCCGGCAACAAGCGGGCGTTCCGCGTGCTGGTGCGCAACGAGCTTTTCCGCCGCGTCCAGCTGGCCGCGCGGCGCCGCTACGGCGAGCTGGGCGCGCTGGACGGCGAGGACGGCTGGGACGCGGAGGCGTGGGAGGAGGCGCTGGAGCGGTACTTCGCCGAGCACGACGAGATCGGCACCGGCCCGGCCGCGCGCGGCCCGGGGCTGCTGATCATCGAGGAGCTGCCCGCCCACTGGCAGGTCCGCCAGATCCTCGACGACCCGGCCGGCGACCACGACTGGGGCCTGTCCGCGCGGGTGGACCTGGCCGCCTCCGACGAGGCCGGCGAGGCCGTGCTGAAGGTGACCGACGTCGGCCAGCTCGGGTAAGACCCGGCCGCCCGGGTGTGACCCGGCCCGCCCGCACCCTCACATCGCCGGCGGCTGGAGCACCGCACCCACCGCGTCTGCCCGGCGCCCTCCAGCAGGCGGGCAGGCGCGGGTGTGGCCGCGGCCGGCTAGACTTTCGGCCCAGCGCGCCTGCGTGCGCGCCCTGGTCTGCTACGCCGCCGCCTGCCCGGGCCCGGCCCGTGGGCCGCGAGCCAGCATCTCGCGCCGACGCCAGATCTTCCGCACCAAAGGAGTCACCACCGTGCCTGAGGTCCGCATCGCCGCTGAGCCGCGCACCGAGTTCGGCAAGGGTCCCGCGCGCCGCACGCGGCGCCAGGGACGGGTTCCCGGCATCATCTACGGGCACGGCACCGACACCCGGCACATCACCCTGCCCAGCCATGCCCTGATGATGGCGCTGAAGACCTCGAACGTGCTCATCCGCATCGACGGCCTGCCCGGCGGCAACCAGCTGGTGCTGCCCAAGGCGGTCCAGCGTGACCCGATCAGGGGATCGGTCGAGCATGTGGACCTGATCATGGTCCGCCGGGGCGAGAAGGTCACCGTCGACGTGCAGGTCCAGGTGACCGGGGAGGTGTTTCCCGGCGGCCTGCTCGACCAGCAGCTGGTGCAGGTCGCCGTGGAGGCCGAGGCCACCAACATCCCGGGCGCATTCGAGGTCGACGTCGAGGGCATGGAGATCGGCACGGCGGTCCAGGCCGGCGACCTCACCCTGCCCGCGGGGGTCACCCTGGTGACGGACCCCGACGCGCTGGTCCTGCACGTGCTCGCGGCCCCGACCGCCGAGCAGCTCGAGGCCGATCTCGGCGAGGTCCCGGCGGCCGAGGAGGTCCCGCCCTCGCCCGAGGAGGCCGCCGCCGAGGCGCCTGCCGCGCCCGAGGCGGAGGCTCCCGCCGAGCAGTCCTGAGCCATGGTCTAGCGCCGCATGACCGGCGAACGCTGGCTCGTCGTCGGCCTGGGCAACCCCGGCCCGGCCTACGCCGCCAACCGGCACAACGCCGGGTACATGGTGGCGGACGTGCTTGCCGCCCGGGCCGGCGCCGGGTTCCGGGCCGGCAAGTTCCAGGCGGCGGTCGCGGAGGGGCGGCTGGCTGGGCGACCGGTCACCCTGGGCAAACCCCTGACCTTCATGAACCTGTCCGGCGGCCCGGTGGCCGGGCTGTGCCGCTACTACCGGGTCCCCCCCGGGCGGCTGCTGGTGATCCACGATGAGCTGGATATTCCGTTTGGCACCATAAGGCTCAAGCAGGGCGGGGGTGACAACGGGCATAACGGGCTGCGCGCGGTGACCGCCTCGCTCGGGACGCGCGAGTACCCCCGGCTGCGGTTCGGCATCGGCCGGCCACCGGGGCGGATGGACCCCGCCGTGTTCGTGCTGCGTGATTTCTCCGCGGCCGAGCGCAAGGAGCTTCCGTTCCTGCTGGACCGGGCCGCCGACGCGGCGGAGGCCCTGCTCGGCCAGGGACTCGAGGCGGCCCAGAACGCCTTCCACGGGGACGCTCCCGGCACCGACAGCAACGCCCGCGGGGCGGGCGGCGGCGCTGCCTGACCCGGGCCGCCCGTTCTCTAGCCGCTGGCGACGAGCAGCAATCAACCACTCCGCCCGAGCCGCCGGAGGAGCCCACAGTGGTTCCCAAAGAGCCCGAGACTCCACCTGGCCCGATCGCCCGTCCACTGACGAGGGCCGCTGTCAGACGCGTGCCTTCGGCGCCCGGGCGCCGTCAGAACGCCAGCCTCGCCGAGGCTGGCTGGTCAGCAAACTGAGTCTCCGGACTGACCGGGGCGATTAACTTTGCCGTGCACGTTCCCGTTCGTGTGGAGCATGTCCGACAGATGCCCGTTCTCGTCCCCGGCCGACGTGGGGGGCCAGGCTGCTGAACGGGCGGCTACCGGGGACCCGGCCGGCGAGGGCTGGCCGCCGACCGCCACGGCCTCGGCCTCGGCCACCGGCGGCGCGAGCCAGACCCAGTGGCGGTAGGACCAGAACCTGAACAATGTGCCAAGCCCGATCCCGAAGATCAGCGCGACGTTGTACGCCAGCTTGTCGTGCATGTCCAGCAGGTAGTACGTGAAGCTGATGCAGACCAGCTGGATCCCCAGCCCGATCCCGTTCAGCACGAAGAACATCGCGTACTCACGGGCCATGGTGCTGCCTTCGCGGTGCCGGAAGGTCCAGTAGCGGTTCCCGAAGAAGGCCACGAAGGTGCCCGCGATGGTGGCGATCACATTGGACGTGAGCGGTCCCATCCCGGCCCGGAAGTGGAGCAGGTTCGTGCCAACGGTGGCGACCAGGAATGCGATGGTGCCCACCACGCCAAACTTGGCAGCCTCGTGGACCAGCTGCCGGAACCGCTCGTACAGTCCGCGGACAACGGTCACCAAGTGCCCATCCTGTCGCCTGTCCCAGCAGAGCATAAGCGTGGCTCTTGACAGTACTCCCTTCGGTGGGTCAGACGCGGCCAGGTGGCGGCGGCACCCACGGGCTGGCGACTGCTGGTTGCCTCGCCGGGTTGGGGCTGCTACCTGACAGTGACGGGCGGCGCCAGAAGCTGCGGCCGCCCCAGCAGGGTGACCATCGGCCAGGTCCGCGACCCCGGAGGCGCACCGCAGCCAGGCGTTGAGCGCCAGCCGTCCGGGCCGCTGCCAAGTGCAGCGCTGTGCGCTGGATCGGTACATGCTGCAAAAGTTCTCAGTGCATGCGGTAGAAGTGGGGTCGTGGATACCGCTGAACTCCAGCTCCTGACCTCGCTGGAAGACCGCCACTGGTGGTACAGGGAGCGCCGCGCCATAGTCCGCCGGGAGCTGCGACGGCTGCCGGGCCCCGGCCGGGCGCTGGACATCGGCGCAGCGGGCGGCGGCAATACCAGGGTTCTCAAGGCGCACGGCTGGCAGGCCGTCGCGCTCGAGTACTCGGATTCCGCCGCTGACGTTGCACGCTCCAGAGGCATGTGGGTCATGCGGGCCGATGCCAGGGAGCTTCCGGTCCGCTCGGGGACTTGTGGCCTGGTGACCGCCTTCGACGTGCTCGAGCACATCGACGAGGACTACCTCGCGGCGGCCGAGATGGCCAGGGTTCTCCAGCCGGGCGGGACAGCCCTGATCGCGGTGCCCTGCGATATGGCCCTCTGGTCCGCGCACGACGACGCGGTCGGGCACATGCGCCGGTACTCCAGGCCCGAGCTGGCGAGCCTCATCCAGAAGGCCGGTCTGACTATAGAAAAGATGTGGAGCTGGAACGTCCTGCTCCGTCCGGCCGTGGCCGTACGGCGGAAATCCTCCACCGGCAGCGACCTTGGCGAGGTCTCCCCCCTGGCCAACGGGCTGCTGACCGCTGTTGTCGTCGCGGAGCGCTACCTGCCCGTCAAGTCCTGGCCAGGCGTCTCGCTGATGCTGCGCGCACGCCGCCCCTGACCGTTAGCATGGGAGCGCCAGCCTGTGCCAGGTGAGCCCCGCGGGCCGGGAGCGCTCCGCGCGTGATTCTGTATGGAACTAGTAAGTTCAGTTCCGAGGCTTGGCCAAGCCCGATCTGGCCGACCCTGGCAAGTGCGTTAGCCTTGCTCGTTACCCCCACAGGTCAGGGGCAGCTATGAAAAGAGCGCGCAGCGGATTGCCAGCGCGGGGACGTCATTAGCGTCGTGTTGGGCACGGGATACGTATGGACGCGCTGAAGTACTCCATCGTTGTGCCGGTGTACAACGAGGAAGAGTCGATCGCGGAACTGGTCGGGCGGCTGCGCGAAATCATGGACAAGCTTGATGGCCCAGCCGAGGCTGTGCTCGTCGACGATGGCAGCAAGGACTCCAGCTACCGGCTCATGCTGGACGCCCACGGCATGGACCCGCGGTTCAAGGTGATCCAGCTTTCCCGCAATTTCGGGCACCAGGTCGCCATCACCGCCGGAATGGACAGCGCGTCGGGCCAGGCGGTAGTGGTGATGGACGCCGACCTCCAGGACCCGCCGCACGTCATCCTCGAGATGGCCGCCAAGTGGCAGGAGGGATACGAAGTCGTCTACGCCGTCAGGCAGCGCCGGCCGGGCGAGACCAGGTTCAAGATTGCGACCGCGACCACCTTCTACAGCCTGCTGCGCCGCTTGGCCAGCATCGAGCAGACGGTGGATGTCGGTGACTTCCGGCTGGTTGACCGGAAGGCGCTCGACGCCTTCCTCCGAATGCGGGAGCACAACAGGTACGTTCGCGGGATGTTCTCGTGGATCGGCTTCCGGCAAGCGGCAGTGCCCTACGACCGGGAGCCGCGGCACGCGGGCAGCAGTAAGTATCCGTTGCGCAAGATGATCAAGTTCGCCACCGACGCCGTTGTGGGGTTCTCCACCGCACCGCTCCGGATGGCGCTGGTCGGGGGCTTCATCATCGCGTTGCTCGCGGTGGGGTACGGGCTGGTGGCGATAGCGCTGAAGCTAGCCGGGCTGCCCTATGTGCCCGGTTACGCCTCTCTGCTGGTGACGATCGTTTTCCTGAGCGGTGTGCAGTTGATGGTGATGGGCATGGTCGGCCAGTACGTGGCCCGGGTGTACGACGAGGCCAGGGGACGGCCGCTCTATCTGGTGCGCGAGGCGCGCGGCTTTGAGAGCTGGACCGACTTCGCCGCGCCGGACTCGATGGCGGACGGCTTTCGGCGGCCGGCCGCGCCCGGCCAGGACCGTCCGCCTCTGCCGACGCAATGACGGCGAGCGAGGCGGATAAGCCCGGCTCGGGGGCGGGCCGCACCGCCACCGTGCCGAGGATCGCCGGTACAGGACAGTTCGCCATGCGCGCCCGAGTCCCCCGGCCGGCTCTCCAGGGGCTGCTAGCGCTGGCGGTCTACCTGGCGGTCTTCATCATTGGCTATGCGCTTCCGCTGGTCCTCCATCCCGGCCTGCCCCAGGTCGGGCAGACCGAAGTGGACCCGAATTTCTACGTCTGGAGCTGGCGTTGGTGGCTCTACGCCATATCGCACGGGCTTAACCCGCTGTACTCCCGCCAGATCGGGGCGCCGGGCGGCTTCGACCTGGCCTGGACGACCACGGCCCCGGCGGTGGCGGTGATCCTGGCCCCGGTCACGGCGGTATTCGGCCCGATAACCTCGGCCAACCTGACGCTGGTGCTCGCGGCGCCGGTTTCGGCCTGGGTGGCCTTCCTCGCCGCCCGGCGGCTGACCGGGCGATTCTGGGCCGCACTGGTGGCCGGGGCCGTCTACGGCTTCTCCCCGTACGAGGTCGGCCACACTGGCGCGGGCCAGGCGAATCTGGCCGTCATCATGCTGCTTCCGCTCATGTTGTACCTGGGGCTGCTGTGGCGGGACGGGAAGCTGGGGGATCCCGTCTTCGTCGGCCTGATGGCGGTCACCATGGCCGCCGAGTTCTACATCTTCGATGAGGCCTTCGCCGAGATGGCGGCGCTGTGGGCGGCCGGCCTGCTGATCGGCTTCGCGGTAGCCAGGCCCGCGGACCGGAAGACCGTGGCCAGGCTAGCTGGGCTCGTGGCCATCGCCTTTGCGGCGTCCATCGTGCTCGCGTCGCCGTACCTGGTCTATGCGCTACGGCACTACCCGGCCGGATTCACCAAGACCAGAGCCTCGCTGCACCTGGAACGCCTGGTAGACCCCCCATCGGGAGTTCTGCTGCTCGTGATCGTGCTGGCTCTGGCCGTGCTCACCTGGTCGAGCAGGCTCACTCGGCTCCTGGTCATCTTGTTCGTGCTCATCGTCGTGCTTGCTGTCGGTCCTCATCCGATCATCGGTACCAAGCACCTCGGCCCGGTGCCGTGGGCACCGCTGTGGTCACTGCCGATCGCCCGCAGCGCCGAGCCAGTACGACTCATGCTCTTCGGCTACCTCGTGCTCGCGATCATCCTGGCCGTGTGGCTCTCGATTCCCACCGGGAACAGGCTGCTGCTGGTATCGCGGTGGATCCTTGGCCTGGCGGCCGTCGCGGCCATTCTCGTGTACATACCGGCGGCCGGCCGGGGGAGCGTCCTTCCGGCTGGTGCCCCGTCGGCCGCCGTCCGGCCGACTAATGCCCTGCCGACCTTCATCAGCGCTGGCCTCTACCGGGACTATCTGCGCCCAGGCGAGATTGTGGTGGTCGTGTCGGACCGCGGGAACGCCGGAATGCTGTTCCAGGCGGACACAAACTTCTACATGCGGATCGCCGGGGGCTTCATTAACAGTTCGGTCAGCGATACGACGGCCCTGCCAGC
>WNFX01003104.1_pt1 | contig 17060 bp, 7 predicted proteins | sample 5400111 | NCBI WGS metagenome assembly WNFX01 (sample SAMN13153363, study PRJNA577476) | soil metagenome | isolation source: 40 cm soil or saprolite under grassland replicate 1 | place: USA:California | collected 2016-06-15 | reverse complement strand
CGAGCCGGCGCCCTCCGCGTGCTGCCTGATGCTTGTCTGGATCTCGTCAAGGATCGTCATCGCTGCCACGCCTCCAGTAGCTAGTAACTTGCAAATTACTACCGACTACAGCCCGGCTGTCAATGCCCGCGGCTAGGATCCGCTCATGGCTGAACCGGAGAACGGCTCGTCCCCACTTGCCGAGGCGCTGGCCAGGGTCGGTGACCGGTGAACGCTGCTGGTGGTCGAGGCGCTGCCCGGCGGGCCGCAGCGGTTCAATGACCTGCTCGGCCAGATCCCCGAGGCAGTAAGCGAAACGGCCGCTCGGCGGCGCGGCGGCGGGGCAATTAGCAGTGCATCGTTAGCCCTTGATCCGGACACATGTCCGCCGTTCAGCATCGTCCGGATCAGTCCGCGATTCCCGGCACACGCCGTCACCGGTCTAGCCAATTCGCACTCGCTCATGACCCACACTGGATCCCATCTGCCCGTTTTGCCCGATCTTCCTTCCTGATCTTGATCGCCTGTTCTGTCACCCTTGAACCAAGATCCATTCCGCTTCACACCCATGCACCCACAAGGTGATCTTGGTCAGTTCCGCCTGCTGCCCATGCCCGGCGTCATAGAAGGGTGCCGTCTCCCGTTCAAGCACGCAGTATCACTCGTCACTGTCCGATGTCTGGTGGGGGAGTGGGAGCACTTAACACGCCCCGATCGGCTAGGCATCGTGGTCAGCCCGGACCCGGGGCTCTGTTCAGCTTCTCGCGAGGGCTACCCGAACTGGGTGTCATCGTGGGCCTGTTGAGGATGATGGGTTGCGGTCGCTGGTGCTCATGTCAAGTTCGGGTACCCGGGCGACAGGCTTCCGGTGGTGCTCGGTGTCGGCAGGTGACGGTAGAACTCAATGACAAACCAGTGACAAATGATCAAGGGCCTGGCCGCCGTGAGTGACGATCAGGCCCTTGAGCTGCGAACTTACGAGTAGCCCCGACCGGATTTGAACCGGCGCTACCGCCTTGAGAGGGCGGCGTCCTGGGCCGCTAGACGACGGGGCCGAAGTTGCCGTACCGAAGCGTAACGTGCTGTCCCGCCCGCAATGGCGGGGGCGTGACGGCTTGCCCATGATAGCGGGTCCTGGTCGGGGTGGCCGAATCAGCAGCGAGCGTGATCCTAGAGGCCGCCGGTGACGCGGAGAGTCTCGCCGGTGATGTTGCCGTTGGCGCCCGAGCAGAGGAAGACGATGGCGGCGGCGACGTCCTGCGGCGCCGAGAGCCTGCCGGTGGCGAGATGGCCGGCGATCATCTGCCTGACGGGCTCGGGGACCGTACGCTGCACCCGATCGGTCGTGGTCAGCGCGGGCAGCACGATATTGACCAGGATGCCGTCCGGCCCGACCTCGCGCGCCAGGCTTCGCGCGAGGCCCACGAGCGCGGCCTTGCTCGCCGCGTAAGCCTCTTCGCGCGGCCCCCCGTGCTCGGCGGCGCCTGACGAGACGAACGCGATGCGGCCCCAGCTATGGCCCTGCATGACGGGCAGCACGGCCTGCAGCGTGTGGAAGATCCCTTCCAGGCCCGTCTGGAGCAGCGGCCGCCAGCGCTCGGGCGCGATGGCCGCGAACGGCGGGCTGGCGGGGTCGAAGGCATCGGCGTGCCGAGTCGTTTCCGCTGCGTTGTTGACCAGGATGTCAATGCGGCCCCACCGTCCGGCGACATCGGCGACGGCCGTGGCGATGCTCGCGGCATCGGCGAGGTCGAGGCGCACGGCGAATCCTTCGCCACCCGCGCCGGTCGCCTCCCGGACGGTCGCGGCGGCCCCGGCTGAGTTGGCACGGTAACTGACGGCGACTCGGGCGCCCTCCCGGCCGAAGGCGATGGCCGTTGCCTGCCCGATGCCGGAGGAACCGCCCGTGATGAACGCGACCCGATCGCGGAGCCCGAGGTCCATGCCGCTCGCCCCTTTCCATATCGACGTTCATAACCATAGTGGTACTTGTCAAGTATCGTCGAGGACCAGCCCTGGCTAGGCTGCGGGATGTGACCGGATCGGCGCAGCGCCTCACCGGGAGCCGGCTTCGTGACATCCAGCAGGCCAGCTATCTGCTGCATGTCATGGCCGAGCGGCAGCAGGCGCATTATGCGGCGTGCGCCGCCGAGTTCGGCCTGACCGCCGCTCAGGCGAAGGTCCTGATGAGCCTGGAGCCGGGCCAGAGCCTGCCGATGCGGGTGCTGGCGCAGCGCGCGCGCTCAGACCCCTCCAACTTCACTGGCCTGGCCGACAAGCTCGAGGCGCGTGGGGCACTGCGCCGCAGGCCGGATCCGTCCGACCGGCGGGTCAAGACGCTGACCCTCACCGCGGAAGGACGGCGGCTGCGGGAAGCGTTCTGGGAGCGGCTCACGACTGACCCCGGCCCGATCGCGCCGCTCACCGCGGCACAGGTCCGCCAGTTGAGCGAACTGCTGCTCGCCGCGCTCGAACTCCACCACGACGGCTCGTGACAACTCACCGAATTCGGCAAGCTGCACGAAAGGAACATGTCTCGCTGGGGTACCAGGACTCGAACCTAGACTAACGGGGCCAGAACCCGTCGGGCTGCCAATTACCCCATACCCCAAGGGACACAAGCGTGCTCACCCGTGACGGCTAGGTCCCGAGCACCCGCTCGCGCCCGTGCAGTGTAGCCGAATCCGGGTCGGCCAGCCAAAGCGTTCCGGGCACGGTGAGCCCAGCGAAATCAGGCGAGCGATGCGAGCGCCCGGTTCAGCCGCCCGAGCGCCCGCTCCCGGCCGAGAAGCTGGATCGACTCGAACAGCGGTGGTGAGACACGCCGCCCGGTCACCGCCGCTCGCACGGGACCGAACGCGTCCTTGGGCCGCAGCCCCAGGCCATCGACCAGCGCGCCACGCAGTGCGGCCTCGATCGCCTCGGGCGCCCACGCGCCGACCGTCTCAAGTGCCGCGATCGACTCCTTGAGCACCGGCGCCGAGTCCGGCGTCAGGGAGCGCGCCGCCGCATCTTCCTCGACGGTGAAGTGCCGCTCGTCGACGAACAGGAACCCCAGCATCCCTGGCGCCTCGGTCAGCCGCGAAATCCGCGGCTGGACGAGCGGCGCGCCGCTGGCGATCAGGGCCGCTTCGTGCTCACCGGGCGGGTCACCGATGAGCCCCGCGGCCTGCAGGAACGGCGTGATCCTGGCCGCGAAGTCGGCGGGTTCCAGGCCGCGGATCTTGTCGCCGTTGATGGCTTCAAGCTTCTTGGGGTCGAACTTCGCCGAGTTCCTGTTCACCCGGCGCAGGTCGAACTCGGCGGCCATCTCGGCGAGCGAGAACTCCTCTCTGTTATCCCCCGGCGACCAGCCGAGCAGCGCCAGATAATTGCACAACGCCTCGGGCAGGAAGCCCTCCTGCCGGTACCAGGAGATCGACACGACGCCGTTGCGCTTGGACAGCTTCTGGCCGTCCTGGCCGAGGACGTACGGCAGGTGCCCGAACGCCGGCCGGTCGGCGTCCGCCACTCCCATCGCCCGGTACACGGCGAGTTGCCGCGGTGTCGAAGAGAGCAGGTCCTCGCCGCGCAGAATATGCGTGATCTTCATGAGCACGTCGTCGACCGCGACGGCCAGCGTGTAGAGCGGGCTGCCGTCCGCGCGGGCCAGCACGAAGTCGGGCACGTTCGCATGGTCGACCGTGATGTCGCCGCGGATCAGGTCGGTGAACGTCGTGGCACCATCCGGCATACGGAACCGCACCACCGGCTGGCGCCCTTCGCCGCGGTAGGCCGCCACCTGGGCCTCCGTCAGCTGCCGGCAATGCCCGTCGTAGCCGGTGGGACCGGCGCCGCCCCGGCCGGCCGCCCGCCGCGCGGCCAGCTCCTCGGTCGTGCAGTAACAGCGGTAGGCGTGCCCGGTGTCGAGGAACCGCCGCAGCCAATCCGTATACAGCTCCAGCCGCCCGCTCTGCCGGTACGGCCCGAACGGCCCGCCGGCGTCGGGCCCCTCGTCCCAGCCGAGCCCGAGCCAGCGCAGCGTGGCCATCGCCGCCTCGATGGACTCCGGCGTGACCCGCGCCTGATCGGTGTCCTCGATCCGCAGCACGAACGTCCCGCCGGTATGACGGGCGAACGCCCAGTTGTACAGCGCCGTGCGGACGTTACCGACGTGCAGGTCACCGCTGGGCGACGGCGCGAAACGCACCCGAACGGCCCCGGGGCCTGCGCCGGGCGGGGATGGCGCGTCACCCGCGGCCCGCTGGCCATCAGTCACGCGAGACCACCCTGCTGGTCAACGTCCCAATGTCCTCGATCGTCACGGCGACCTCGTCGCCCGCCTCGATCGGCCCCGACCCGGCCGGAGTCCCCGTGAGCAGCACATCACCGGGCACGAGTGTCATCACCTCGCTGATGAAGGCGATCAGCGCGGGCACGTCGTGGCGCAGCTGCGAGGTGCGCGCCGATTGCCTGACCGTGCCATTCACGCTAGTCGTTAGGGCCAAATCGGCCGGGTCGACGTCGGTCTCGATCCACGGCCCGAGCGGGCAGAAGGAGTCGAATGCCTTCGCCCGGTCCCACTGGCCGTCGCTGGCCTGCAAGTCGCGGGCGGTAACGTCGTTGGCGCACGCGTAGCCGAATATCACGTCCTTGGCCCGGCTCGGCGGGACCTCACGGCACAGCCGCCCGATGATCACGGCAAGCTCGCCCTCGAACTCGACATGCTTGGTCAGCTTCCACGGGTAGACGATGGGATCGTCCGCGCCGACCACCGCGGTGGACGGTTTGAGGAACAGCACCGGCTCGGCCGGTTCCTCGCCGCCCGCCTGCCGCTCGCTGCCGCGGTAGTTCTGCTCGACGGCGACGACCTTGCTGGGCAGCACGGGCGCGAGCAGCCGGACGTCGGCGAGGCGGTGCCTGCCGCCGGTGAACCTGACCACCCCGGCGCCGAACGGGTGCCCGGAGATCTCGGCGACGACGAGTTCCTCCTGTGCGAGGTCCGTAGCGCCGTTACCCTGACCGCCCTCGACGACGCCGAAGGCAACCTCCCCGTTCCGGGAGAACCTCGCGATCCGCAAACCCCACCCCTCACAGCCCAGCCATATGGAACTCCATCCGAGCCTACTAGGAGCTGCCGGGCGGGTTAGCCGGCCGTCAGCCCGGCAACGAGCCGCGCCGGCACGACCTCGACGGGGAACGGCCTGCGGGCCCGGAACACCTCGTCGCCGGAAACATGAGCGGCTTTTACATAACGGCTGCCGCGTAGTTCGAACGCCGTGAGCTGCGGCCGGGCCGGATCCGGGACCACGATCCAGTACGACGCCACGCCGAACTCTTCGTAGACACTCTTCTTCTGGTTGAGATCAAAGAGTTTGGTGCTCGGCGACTGCACCTCGACCGCGAGCAGCGGGGGCCCGGTCAGCTTGGGTCCGCGCAGGTCCTGCTTACGCACTACGACGATGTCCGGGATCAGTTCGGTCCGAACGTTGACCATCATCCCCGGACCGGGCAGGACGTATATTCCCTCGGGGCATACCTCATCGAGCACGCGCGCCAATTGGAACGCCACGAACTGGTGCGCGATGACGGGTGCCGGGCTCACGGTCAGCACCCCGTCAATCAGCTCGTACCGGCGACCGTCCTCTGGCATCCGGTCGAGATCGTCGACAGTGAAGGGCCGGCCGACGGGTGGCCATGCCTCGGCGATGCTCATGACTGCCATGGTGCCTCCCTAAGCCCATGCCCGCCACTTTGGCAGCCGGCACCGACAATTTCGGGCGGCTGGCTACCGGCTCGTCCTCAAAGGCCGGCGACCAGGCGGGTTGGTAGCACATCGACGGGGAAGGGCCGCTCCGCGCGGAACACCTCGTCTCCGGTCACGCGCGCAGTTTGCTCGTACTTCCCGTCCCGCAGCTCGAACGCGATTAGCTCCGGGGCACCCCTGTCCGGCACGACGATCCAGTACGAGGCCACCCCGAAGGCTTCGTATGCGGCTTTCTTCCTGTTCAGGTCGATCAGCGCGGTACTCGGCGAACGAACCTCGACTACCAGCAGCGGCGGCTCAGTGATCTTCGCCGCGCCAACCTGCTCGCTCCTGACTACCACGACGTCAGGATCAAACTCGGTGTCCATGGCGAGCTGCACGGCGGGCTCGGGAAGCGCGCGCAGCCCGGGCGGGCAGGCGGTCCTGAGCACCACGAGCAGCTCCGCAGCCACTTCCTGATGCCCGGTGGTCGGCCGGGGACTCACGACCAGCACTCCATCCATAAGCTCGTACCGGCGGCCATCAGCGGGCATCCGGTCGAGCTCGTCGACGGTGAACGGGCGGCCCGCCGCCGGCCACGCTTCGGCGATACTCACAACAGCCATGGTGCCTCCTGCGGGTCATGCCCGCCACTCTGACAGCGGGCGCCGACATTTCCAGCCGTGGAGATCGCCGTCACTGGAATGTGGCACTTTCTTGGACGAAATCGTCACGACGATCTCCACCCTTCACCAGGTCACGCCCGCCGGGGTTCGCCGGGGACCGCGCCCGGGCAGACTGTGCGACATGCGCCAGTCTCGTTATGACGCGGTGGTCGTCGGCGGTGGACACAACGGCCTCGTCGCCGCCGCCTACCTGGCCCGCGCCGGCCGGTCGGTGCTGGTGCTCGAGCGACTGGGCCACGTCGGCGGCTGCACCGTGTCGGCGGCCATGTTCCCGGGCGTCGACGCCCGGCTCTCGCGCTATTCGTACCTGGTCAGCCTGCTGCCCGACAGCATCGTCCGCGACCTGCGGCTGCGGTTCGAGGTGCGCCAGCGGCGCATCGCCTCCTACACGCCCGCCGACGGCAGCGGCCTGCTTGTCAATAACACCGATCCGGGCCGCAGCGCCGCGTCGTTCGCGGCGGTCACCGGGAGCGATGCGGACTGGCGCGCCTGGCAGGACTTCTACGCCGCGACGGGCCGCCTGGCCCAGCGGCTGTTCCCGACCATGACCGAGCCGCTGCGGTCCCGAGCGCAGCTACGCGAGATCGTGGCGGACGACGCGACCTGGGACCGGCTGATCGAGCGGCCGCTCGGCGACACCTTGCAGCGAGCGTTCCGCCATGACGCCGTACGCGGGGTCGTGCTGACCGATGCCGTCGTCGGCACGTTCGCCCGCGCCACCGAGCCGAGCCTCCGGCAGAACCGCTGCCTGCTCTATCACGTGATCGGCAACGGGACGGGCGCGTGGCACGTCCCGGCCGGGGGCATGGGCGCGCTCACCACCGCGCTGGCCGGCGCGGCGCGCGAGGCGGGCGCGTGCATCCGGACCGGGGCCGAAGCCGTGCGCATCGACCCCGAGGGCGAGGTCATCTACCGTGCGGGCGACACTGAATACACGGTCGGCGCGGCTCATATCCTCGCCAATGTCGCCCCCGCCACCCTCGCGCGGCTGCTGGGCGAGGATGGCGGTGGCGAGCCCCCCGAGGGCTCTCAACTCAAGATCAACATGGTGCTGTCCCGGCTGCCGCGCCTGCGCGATGCGGCCACGGACCCCCGGGACGCGTTCGCGGGGACGTTCCACATCAACGAGGGATACGCGAACCTGGAGTCGGCCCACACAGAAGCCGCCAACGGGGGCATCCCCGCGCTTCCGCCGTGCGAGGTGTACTGCCACACGCTCACCGACCGGTCGATCCTCGGCGACGACCTCGCCGCCACCGGCGCGCACACCCTGACGGTGTTCGGGCTGCACATGCCCGCCCGCTTGTTCCGCGACCACCCCGACGAGGCACGCAAGCGCGCGCTCGACGCGACGCTGCGCTCGGTCAACTCCGTGCTCGCCGAGCCGATCGAGGAGGGTCTGCTGCGTGACAGGGACGGTCAGCCGTGCATCGAGGCCAAGACTCCCGCCGACCTGGAGGACGAACTCGGCCTGCCCGGTGGTCACATTTTCCACGGCGACCTGGCCTGGCCCTTCGCGGAGGAATCTGACGAGGTGGGATCTTGGGGGGCGCAGACACGGCACCCGCGCGTCCTGATCTGCGGGGCCGGGGCGCGCCGGGGCGGCGGTGTGAGCGGGATCGGCGGCCACAACGCGGCCATGGCCATCCTGCGCCCGCGCGGCTGAAAGCCGCGCGCTTCGCTCACGAGACGGAGTGGGTGATGGTGGCGGTGTAGGTGCCGGCGACGGCGGCCGGTGGCACGGCGACCTGGACGGCGGGGTCCCAGGCCGCGGAGTTGTCGCCGTCGGCGCCGGTGGTGGTGACGACGGTGCGGGGGGTGGCAGACAGGACGGTCACGGGTACGGGGGTGAAGGTGGCTGATCCGGTGGTGGAATTCAGGGTGTTGATGAAGTAGGTGGCGGCGCCCGCGGGGATGGTTTCCGCGGTGGTGGCGCCGCCGGTGGTGAAGTCGGTGGCGGCGACGGTCGCGGTCCAGGTGGCGGCGGCCAGGGCGCGGTTGTCGGTGACGGTGATGGTGCCGAGGCCGGCGTTGGTGGTGCCGCCGGGGGCGGTGGCGCCGAGGTCGGCGGCGGCCGGGACTGTGATCGACAGGGTGCCCCTGAACACGAAGATACTGACGCTGCAGGCGGGGTCGGCGCTGGCGGGCGGGCAGTTGTTCCCCGGCGCTGTCGAGGTGATGATGTTGTCGAGGTCGAGGTCGCCGGTGGCCGGGTCGTTGACGGTGACCGAGTAGGTGATCGTCACACTCGCGCCGAGCGCGAGGTTCCCGGTCCAGGTCAGGTCCGGGCTGGTGTAGCTCACCGTGCCGGCGGTCGGGATGGCGTCATCGTTGTAGACGGCTGCGTCGAGCACCGCGGTCAGGTCGTCGGTGACGGCGGCGGCGGTGTAGGGGGTCTGTCCGGTGTTGTGGACGGTGATCGTGTAGTGCACGGTGTCGCCCGGCGCGGTGCTGCTGGCGTCCGCGGTCTTGGTGATGGCCAGGGCCGGGATCAGGTCCTGGACGTTGGCGCTGCACGCCGGGTCGGTGCCGCCGGGCGGGCAGTTCGCGCCCGCGTCCGTCGAGCTGACAGTGTTGGCGAGGAGCTTGTCGCCGGTGTCGGGGTTGGCGACCGTCACGGAGTAGGTGATCGTCGCGGTATCGCCGACCGCGAGGTCGCCGGTCCAGGTCAGGTTCGGGCTGGTGTAGCTGACCGTCCTGATGTCGGCGTGCTCGTTCGCGTCGTAGGTGGCGTCGCCCAGGACGCCGGTGAGGTCGTCGGTGACGGCGGCGCCGGTGTAGGGCGTCTGGCCGGTGTTGTGCACGGTGATCGTGTAGGCGACCACCGACCCGGGGGTGGTCGTGGCCACGTCGGCGGTCTTGGTGATGGTCAGGGCGGGCAGCAGAACGGTGACCGTGGTGGCGCAGGCGGGATCGGTGCCGCCGACCGGGCAGTTGCTTCCGGAGGTGGTGGAGTCGGCGTATTCGGTGAGGGTCTTGTTGCCGGTGTCGGGGTTGTTGACCGTGAACGACCCGGTGATCGTGACGGCGTCGCCGGGCGAGAGGTCGCCGGTCCACGTCGCGGCGTGGGCGACGGGGTTGATGCTGATACTCCCGCTGGTGGCGGCGACGTCGCCGTTGTAGGTCGCGTCGTCGAGAACGCCGGCGAAGTGGGCGGTGACGTTCGCGTCAGCGATCGGGACCTGGCCGCTGTTGGTGACGAGGAAGGTGTAGCCGACGTCGGAGCCGGGGGTGGTGGTGGCCACGTCCGCGGTGTTGAGGATCGTGAGCGCCGCGACGTCGACGATCGCAGTGCAGTGCGCCCGGGTGTTGCCGACCGGGCAGTTGTCACCGGACGTGGTCGAGGTGACGGTGTTGGCCAGGATGTGGTCGCCGCCGTCGGGATTGTGCACCGTCACCGAATAGGTCACGACCGCGGACGCGCCGAGCGCGAGGTTCCCGGTCCAGGTCAGGTTCGGCGCGGTGTAGGCGGGGGTGCCGACGGTGGCGCTGGCGTCGGCGTTGTAGGTCGCGTCGTCGAGCACCCCGGTCAGCGGGTCGGTGAACGTCGCGCCGGTGTAGGGGACCTGGCCGGTGTTGGCCACCGTGATCGTGTAATGGACCACGCCGCCCGGTAGCGTGGTGGACGTATCGGCGGTCTTGGTGATCGACAGCGCCGGGGTGAGCACGCCGACGGTGATGGCGCAGGCCGTGTTCTGGCTGCCCGGCGGGCAGGTGGAGCCGGCATCGGACGACACGGCGGCGTTGGCGAGCAGCTTGCCGCCGGTCACGGGGTTGTCGACGGTCACCGAGTAGGTGATCGTCGCGGACGCGCCGACCGCGAGGTCACCGGTCCAGGTCAGCACGGGCGTGGCAAAGGTCGCCGTGCCGGCCGTCGCGGTGGCGTCATTGTTGTAGGCGGCCTCGTCCAGCACCCCGGTCAGGTCGTCGGTGACCGTCGCGTCCGTGTACGCGGTGTCGCCGCTGTCGGTGACGGTGATCGTGTAATGCACCACGCCACCGGGCGCCACCACCGACGCGCCCGCGGTCTTGACGATGGTCAGCGCGGGCACCAGCACGGTGACGCTGGCCGTGCACGCCGGGTCGCTCCCGCCAACCGGGCAGTTGTTCCCCGGGGTGGTGGAGTCGACGGTTTCGGTGAACGTCTTGTCGGCGCTGTCGTCGGGGGTGAGCACCGTCGCTGAGAACGTGACCGTGACGCTCGCCCCTGGCGCCAGGTCACCGGTCCACGTCGCGGTCTGGGCGGTGTCGTCCAGGGTGACCGTCCCCGCGGTGGCGGCCACGTCGCCGTTATAGGACGCGTCCTCGAAAAGATCGGCGTAATTGATGGTGAAGTTCGCGTCGATGTAGGCGACCTGGCCGTTGTTGGTCGCGGTCACGGTGTAGTGCACATCGGACCCTGGCGTGGTGGTGGCCACATCCGCGGTGTTCAGCAGGGTCAGCTCCGCTACGTTCACGGTGGCCAAGCAACGCGGGTCGGATCCGCCGGATGGGCAGTTGCTGCCCGTGGTGGCAGAGGTCACGACGTTGGTGAGGATGTTGTCGCCGGCGTTCGGGTTGGTGGCCGTCACCGAATAAGTGATCGTCGCGGACGCGCCGACGGCGAGGTTCCCTGTCCAGGTCAGGTTCGGGCTTACGTAGGTCAACGAGCTACCGCTGGTTTTGCTCGCGTCGTCGTTGTAGGTCGCGTCGTCCAGCATCCCGGTCAGGTTGTCGGTGAAGGTCGCGCCCGTATAGGCGGTCTGGCCGGAGTTGGTGACCGTGATCGTGTAGTGCACCGTGTCGCCGGGTGCGGTGCTGGTGGTGTCAGCCGTCTTGGCGATGGTCAGCGCCGGAGTGAGGACGGCCATCGTGATCGTGCAGGCGGGGTTGGGGCTGGCCGGCGGGCAGGTGCTGCCGGTGTCGGTGGAGGAGGCGCTGTTGGTGAGGATCTTGCCGTCGGTCGGGGGGTTGTGCACGGTGACCGAATAAGTGAAGGTCGCGGTCGCGCCGACCGCGAGGTTACCGGTCCAGGCCAGGTTGGGGCTGGTGTAGGTCACGCTGCCGGTGCTCGCGGTGGCGTTGTTGTCGTAGTCGGCGTCGGGCAGGATGCCGGTCAGCGGGTCGGCGACGGTGGCGCCGGTGTACGGGGTCTGGCCGGTGTTGTGCACGGTGATCGTGTAGGTGACGACCTGGCCGGGCAGCGCGAACGTGGCGTCCGCGGCCTTGGTGATGGTCAGGGCCGGGGTCAGCACGTCGATGGTCGTGGTGCAGCCCGGGTCGGTGCTGCCGAACGGGCAGTTGCTGCCGGGCGCGTCGGTGATCCAGGTGCTTTTGATCACCTGGTTTCCCGGGTCGGGGTTGCGGACGGTGAAGCCGGCGGTAATGGTGACGGTCCCGCCGACCGGGATGTCCCCGGTCCAGTAGGCGCCGGTGCCGGTGTCGACCAGGGTGCCCGAGCTGATGGTCTGGTCGCCGTTGACGGTGGCGTCGTCGATGAGGTCGCGGCCGTCGACGGAGATCGTGATCCCGAAGTAGGGGGTCTGGCCGGTGTTGGTGAACGTCGTGGAGATGTGGAACACGCTGCCGGGCGTGGCGGAAGCCGGGTACGTGCTGGCGATGACCAGCTGCGACACGGTGACGCTGGCGGTGCACCGCGGGTCGGTGCTGTCCGCGGCGCAGTTGCTGTCCGGTGACGTGGAGCTGATCGTGTTGGCGAGGATCTTGTTCCCGGTGTCGGGGTCGTCCACCGTCACCGAGTAGGTGACCGTGACCGACCCGCTCGCCGGGACATCCCCGGTCCAGGTGAGGTCCGGGCTGGTGAACGAGGCCGTGCCGGCGGTGGCGGAGGGGGTGCCATTGAAGCTGGCATCGTCGAGCACGCCGGTCAGGTCGTCGGAGAACGTCGCGCCCGAATAGGTGCTCAGCCCGGAGTTGGCGACCGTGATCGTGTAATTCACGACGCCGCCCGCGGTCGCCGACGGCGCGTCCGCGGTCTTGGTGAACGTCAGCGTCGTCGCGCTGACGACCGCGACGCTCGCGGCGCAGCGGGTGTCGGCCGACCCGGACGCGCAGTTGCTGCCCGCCGTGGCCGAGACGACGGCGTTGCCCAGGGTAAGGTCGCCGGTTTCCGGGTTGTGCACCGTCACCGAGTAGGTGACCGTGGCGCTGGCCCCGACGGCGAGGTTGCCGGTCCAGGTCAGCTCGGGGCTGGCGTAGATCACCGAGCCAAAACCAGACGTGACGGCCGCGTCATCGTTGTAGTCGGCCTCGTCCAGCACCGTGCTCAGGTCATCGGCAAAAGTGGCACCGGTGTAGGCGGTCTGGCCGGAGTTCGTCACCGTGATCGTGTAGTTGACGACCTGGCCGGGCACCGCGGTCGCCGTGTCGGCGGTCTTGACCAGCGTCAGGCCGGGGGTGAGGACGATCACGCTGGCGGTGCAGCTGGCGTTGCCGCTGGCCGGCGGGCACGTGCTGCCGGTGTTGGTGGAGGTGACCGTGTTCGTCATGGACTTGTCACCGGTGTCCGGGCTGTGCACGGTCACCGAGTAGGTGATGGTCACCGTCACCCCGACCGCCAGGTTCCCGGTCCACGTCAGGTTCGGGCTGGTGAACGATGGCGGCGAACCGGCGCTCGCCGCAGCGTCGCCGTTGTAATCCGCGTCGTCAAGCACACCGGCCAGCGGATCGGTGACGGTGGCGCCCGTATAGGCGGTCTGGCCGGTGTTGGCGACCGTGATGGTGTAGCCGACTGTGGCACCGGGCGCGGCCGTGGCGGTGTCGGCGGTCTTGGTGATGGTCAAGCCCGGCGTCAGCACCGTGACCGTCACGCTGCACTGCGGATCGGAGCTGCCGGACGCGCAGTTGTTCCCCGCCGCGCTGGACACCAGCACGCTGGTCATCGCCTGGTTCCCGGTGTCGGGGTTCTTGACCGTCACGGTGCCGGTCACGGTGACGACGCCGCCGACCGCGATGTTCCCGGTCCAGGACACGCCGGTGCTGGTCAGCGTCAGCGAGCCCGACGTCGCGGTCGAGTCGCCGTTGGGGATCGCGTCGTCGAACACGTCGGTCGCGTCGGTCGCGACCGTGATGCCGGCGTAAGGGACCTGGCCGGTGTTGGTGAACGTCGCGGTGTACCGCACCACCCCGCCTGGCGTCGTCGTGGATACGTTCGCCTGGTTGAGAATGGTCAGCTGGGCCACCTTCACGGTGACTGCGCAGTCGACGTCATTGCTGCCGCTCGCGCAGGTGTTGCCGACAGTGGTGGATGTGATCGTGTTGGTGAGGGTGGCGTTGCCGGTGTCGGGGTTCTTCACCGTGACCGAGTAGGTGATGGTGGCGGCGGCGCCGACCGCCAGGTTGCCGGTCCAGGTCAGGTTCGGGCTGGCGAACGAGGCGGTACCGCTGCTCGCGCTGGCGTTGTTGTTGTAGGTGGCGTCGTCCAGCACCCCGGTCAGCGGGTCGGTGAACGCCGCGCCGGTGTAGGCGGTCGCCCCGGTGTTCGTGACCGTGATCGTGTAATGCACCACCGACCCCGGCGTCGTGGTCGCGGCGTCCGCCCGTTTCACGATGTCCAGGCCCGGCACGAGGTCCTGCACCGTCACCGAGCACCGGGCATCGGAGCTGCCCGCCGCGCAGTTGCTGCCCGGCGTCGCCGACACCACCGTGTTGGCTAGCGTCTTGTCCCCGGTGTCGGGGCTGTTGACCGTGACCGAGTAGGTGATCGTCGCCGACGCCCCGACCGCCAGGTTCCCGGTCCAGGTCATGTCCGGGGCCGAGTAGGCGACCGAACCGGTGGTCGGGCTCGCGTTGTTGTTGTAGGTCGCGTCGTCGACCACCCCGTCGAGCTGGTCGGTGTAGGTCGCCCCCGTGTACGGGGTCTGCCCGCTGTTGGTGACCGTGACCGTGTAGTGCACCGTCGCGCCCGGCGAGGTCGTGGACACGTCCGCCGACTTGGCGATGGTCAGGCCCGGGGTCAGCACGGTCACGCTCACCGTGCACTGCGGGTCGGTGCTGCCGGACGGGCAGTTGTTCCCCGGCGCCGCCGACGTGAGCGTCGAAGTCATGGTCTTGTTCCCCGGGTCGGGGTTTTTCACCGTGACGGTGCCGGTGACCGTGATCGTGGCGCCGACGCCGATGAACCCGTTCCACGACACGCCGGTGGAGGTCAGGATCAGCGTCCCCGACGACGCGGTCTGGTCGCCGTTGGGCACCGCGTCGTCGAACACGTCGGTCGCGTCGGTGGCGACTGTCACATTCGAGTACGGCACCTGGCCGGTGTTGGTGAACGTGGCGGTGTACCGCACCACCCCGCCCGGCACCGTGGAGGCCACGTCCGCGCTGTTCACGATCGTCAGCTGGGCCACCTTCACCGTCACCGTGCAGTCGGCGTCGGTGCTGCCGCTCGCGCAGTTGTTCCCGGCAGTGGCCGAGGTGATCGTGTTGGCCAGGGTCGCGTTCCCGGTGTCGGGGTTGTTCACCGTGACCGAGTAGGTGATGGTCGCGGCCGCGCCCACCGCCAGGTTGCCGGTCCAGGTTAGGTTCGGGCTGGTATAGGAGACGCTTCCGCTGGTGGCGCTCGCGTTCGCGTTGTAGGTGGCGTCGTCAAGCACCCCGGTCAGCGGGTCGGTGAACGCCGCCCCCGTATACGCGGTCGCGCCGGTGTTGGTGACCGTGATCGTGTAGTGCACCACCGACCCGGGCGTGGTGGTCACCGCGTCGGCCCGCTTGGCGATGTCCAGGCCCGGCACCAGGTCCCGGACGGTGACCTTGCACCGCGCATCGGTGCCCCCGGACGGGCAGTTGCTGCCCGCCGTCGCCGACACCACCGAGTTGGCCAGGAACCTGTCACCGTTGTCCGGGTTGTTGACCGTGACCGAGTAGGTGATCGTCGCCGACGCCCCCACCGCCAGGTTCCCGGTCCAGGTCAGGTCCGGGGCCGCGTAGGTCACCGAACCGGTGGTCGCGGTCGCGTTGTTGTTGTAGGTGGCGTCGTCGATCACCCCGTCCAGCTGGTCGAGGTAGCTCGCTCCCGTGTACGGCGTCTGCCCACTGTCGGTAACCGTCACCGTGTAATGCACCGTCGCCCCCGGCGACGTCGTGCTCACGTCCGCGGTCTTGACGATCGTCAGCCCCGGCGTCAGCACGCTGACGGTGACCGAGCACCGCGAGTCGGCGCTCCCCGACGCGCAGTTGCTCCCCGCCGTCGTCGATGTCACCGTGTTGGCGAGGGACTTGTCACCGGTGTCGGGGCTCTTCACGGTGACCGAGTACGTGATGGTGGCGGCGGCACCGGCCGCCAGGTTCCCCGTCCAGGTCAGGTTGGGGCTGGCGTAGGACGCGGCGCCGACGGTGGCGCTCGCGTTGCCGTCGTAGGTGGCGTCGTCGAGCACCCCGGTCAGCGGGTCGGTGAAGGTGGCGCCGGTGTAGGCGGTCTGGCCCGAGTTGGTGACCGTGATCGTGTAGTGCACGACCGACCCCGGCGTTGTCGTGCTGACGTCCGCCGTCTTACTGATCGTCAGCTCCGACACGCCGACCGTCACCGTGCAGCGGGTGTCGGTGCTCCCGCTCGCGCAGTTGTTGCCGACCGTGGCCGAGGTCACCGTGTTGGACAGCGAGTGGTCGCCCGTGTCCGGGTTCTTGACCGTCACCGAATAGGTGATGGTCACCGACGCGCCGACCGCCAGGTTGCCGGTCCACGTCAGGTTCGGGCTGGTAAACGAGGCGGTACCGCTGCTCGCGCTGGCGTTGTTGTTGTAGGTCGCGTCGTCGGTCACGCCGGTCAGCGGGTCGGTGAACGCCGCCCCCGTGTAGGCCGTCTGGCCGGAGTTGGTCACCGTGATCGTGTAACCCACCGTGCTGCCGGCGGTCGTCGTGGAGGCATTGGCCGTCTTGACGATCGTGAGCGCCGACACGGTCACGGTGGCCGCGCAGCGCGTATCGATGCTGCCGCTCGCGCAGTTGCTGCCCTGCGTGGCCGAGGTGACCGTGTTGGACAGGATGCCGTTGCCCGGATCGGGGTTGCGCACGGTCATCGAGTACGTGATCGTCGAGGACGCGCCGGCCGCGAGGTCGCCCGTCCAGGTCAGGTTCGTCAGCCCGGACACCGTGACGGTCGCCGTGCAGATCGCCTCACCGGCTCCGCTCGGGCAGTTGCTGGCGGCGCTGGCCGAGGTCGTCGTGTTGGCCAGCACCCCATTACCGGTATCAGGGTTCTTAACGGTGACCGAGTAGGTGATGGTCGCGATGTCGCCGACCTGCAGGCGCCCGGTCCAGGTGATGTTCGGGCTCGTGAACGAGACCGTGCCGCTGGTGGCACTGACGTTGCCGTTGTAGGTGGCGTCGTCGAGCACGTCGGTCAGCGGATCGGTCATGTTGGCGGAGTTGTAGGTCGACAGGCCCGTGTCCTGCACCGTGATCGTGTAGTGCACGGTCGCGCCGACCGTCGTGGCGGACGTGTCCGCCGTCTTGGTGATGGTCAAATCGTGCCGGGCCAGCGGAATCGCCGGTCCCTGCGTGGCCAGCGGATTGCTGCTCGCGGACGGGGATGGCGACACAGCCGAGGGCGACACAGCGGATGGCGACACAGCGGACGGGGACACAGCGGGGGTCGCCAGCGGCGGAACGGGCGATTGTGGAATCGACGCTCGCGGCATCGGAGTCGAGGACTCCGGACCCGCCGAGCGGCCGGC
>WNFX01002942.1_pt1 | contig 17070 bp, 9 predicted proteins | sample 5400111 | NCBI WGS metagenome assembly WNFX01 (sample SAMN13153363, study PRJNA577476) | soil metagenome | isolation source: 40 cm soil or saprolite under grassland replicate 1 | place: USA:California | collected 2016-06-15 | reverse complement strand
TGTTTGACCACGATGCCGCCAGTGGACGAGACGATGTCGTCCTGGCTCACCTCAACCACCGGCTGGTCGCCATGTCGCTACGCCTGCTGCGTGCCGAGGTCTGGTTGCCCGATAACCAGCACAAACTCTACCGTGTGACGGCACGGGTGGTGCCGAGCGTCGTGCTGGACACTCCCGCCGTCATCGCCCACGGTCGGCTGCTGCTCCTGGGTGGCGATAATCAACGCCTGCACGAAGAACTGATTACCGCGGGCGGCTACCTGCGGCAGGGACGCTTCGCCCGCATGAACGTGGGACAGGTCCAGCAGGTGTTGGAGGCAGCTCGTTCCGATATGGTATCGCCACAGATGCAGCAGCGCCTGCAAGAACTCTGGCCAACGCACAGGGAGGCCCTGCTGCAAGCCCTGGAGGCACGCATGCGTGAGCGCACCAACGGCCTGCAAAAATTCCTGGCAGAACGGGCAGAGAAAGAGATGAGCGATATCACCACCATCCTGACCGAACTGCGCAGCACGATCCTGGCCGAATTGCGCCAGCCGGAGGTCGTGCAGTTGCAATTGGCTGGCTTCAGCACGGCAGAGCAGGAACAATTCGAGCGCAACATGACCGCTCTTGCCGAACGCGCCGAACAGATTGACGCCGAAATTGAGCAGGAGCGAGCCAATATTCGCAGGCGTTTTGCCGACCCGCAGCCGCGCCTCTTCCCGGTCGCCGTGACCTATCTTGTGCCGGAGCGCATGGCACGCTAGTCAGACGACCGCAAGGGTTCAGGACGACCGCAAGGGTCGTCCCTACTATACTACGAATGGGGTCGGCTTGGGAACTTTTGTCGATAAGTTGTAAGCCAGGAAGGGTATCATTGTCATGTCTATTGCTCGTCAGGACGACCGCAAGGGTCGTCCCTACTATACTACGAATGGGGTCGGCTTGGGAACTTTTGTCGATAAGTTGTAAGCCAGGAAGGGTATCATTGTCATGTCTATTGCCCGTCAACATACGGAATGGCTCTCATTATTAGAGGTCTCCGGCCCATTTCTCAGTATGCCGGTACTGCTCTCCGTCTTTCCCCAGGGCCTGGAAAAGGACGAACAGGAGGCGGAACTGCGGCGTACACTACGCATGGCCTATGATGAATGGGCCGATAACCAGGCGGGAGTACGGCCCGAACCGGCTATTCACCTCGAGTGGCTGCGCTTCGTGCTGGCCAACGTGCTGGAGATGCCGCGAGAGGTGCTTGCCGAGGGCCAGGCGTTGCCACCCGGACTGCGGGCATATATGCCGGAACATGGGGAAACGCTGCTGCCCGATATGGCACTTCTCTCTCCTGATGATTCTAAGCCACGCCTGCTTATCAAGCTGTATCCGGCAGGACAGGACCTCAACAAGTCCATTGCCGGTTTGCACTGGAAAGCCTCGCCCGCCACGCGCATGATGGAACTGCTGCGCCATACAGGAGTGCGGTTGGGGCTGGTCACCAACGGCGAGTGCTGGATGCTGGTTGACGCGCCGCCCAACGAGACGACGGGCTTTGCCTCGTGGTACGCCGCCCTCTGGCTTGAGGAGCCGATCACGCTGCGAGCCTTGCGCAGCCTGCTGGGCGTGCGACGCTTCTTTGGCGTGCCAGATGACGAGACCCTTGAAGCTATGCTTACCAAAAGTGCCAGCAACCAGCAGGAAGTCACCGACCAGCTGGGCTACCAGGTGCGCCGAGCCGTCGAAATGCTGGTGCAGTCGCTTGATCGTATCGACAAGGACGGGGGCCGCAAACTACTGAGGAGCGTGTCAGAAACAGACCTGTATGAAGCGGCCCTGACGGTGATGATGCGGCTGGTCTTCCTCCTTTCAGCCGAGGAACGCGGCCTCTTGCTGCTTGGCGAACTGCTCTATGACCGTAATTACGCCGTCTCCACCCTCCAAGCCCTCTTGCGTGAGCAGGCCGACCTGTCCGGTGAAGAGGTTTTGGAGCGGCGACACGATGCCTGGAGCCGCCTGCTCGCCATCTTCCGCGTCGTCTACGGCGGCGTTGAGCATCAAGACATGCGCCTTCCGGCCTATGGAGGGCACCTTTTCGACCCCGACCGTTATCCCTTCTTAGAGGGGCGCACTCCTGGCAGCTCCTGGCAAGAGACGCCTGCTGAACCCCTGGCAATCAACAACCGGACCGTGCTGCACCTGCTGGAAGCTTTGCAATTCTTGCAGGTGAAAGTGCCAGGTGGAGGCCCAACCGAACGGAGACGTCTCTCGTTTCGCGCCCTGGATATCGAGCAGATCGGCCATGTCTACGAGGGCCTGCTCGACCATACTGCCCGTCGAGCAACGACACCTGTATTGGGTCTGTTCGGATCGATAGCCAACGAAAGCGAAGTGGAGCTTGACAGTTTAGAGCAACTGGCTAAGAAGGGTGAGCAGGTGTTGATTGACTTCCTGGAAGAGCAAACAGGCCGTACACTCAACGCCATCAAGAATGCCCTGACGGTCTCGCCCATGTCCAGACGCTTTAGCCGTGCAGACCTGATGGCCGCCTGTGATAACAGCCCGGCATTGTTTGAGCGCGTGCTGCCCTTCGCTGGGTTGCTGCGTACAGACACCTTCGATAAACCTGTCGTCATCACGGCTGATTCGGTCTACGTCACGCAGGGCAGTGATCGCCGCACTACTGGTACGCACTACACGCCGCGCAGCCTGACCGAACCGATTGTGCAGCACACCCTCGACCCGCTGGTCTACACCGGCCCGGCAGAGGGCAAACCGCAGGAGGAGTGGCAACTGCGCCCGGCAGCGGATATCCTCACCTTGAAGGTCTGCGATATGGCGATGGGATCAGGCGCTTTTCTGGTGCAGGTCTGTCGCTACCTCTCTGAAAAGCTAGTAGAAGCCTGGGAAAACGCCGAGCAGAGTCTGCCCGGCAAGCCACAAATCACGCCGGAGGGCCAGCCCTCAACCGGAGCCCTCGACGAGACGCTGCTGCCCAGAGACCCGGACGAACGCCTCGCCATTGCCACGCGGCTGGTCAGCGAACGCTGCATCTACGGAGTGGACAAGAACCCACTCGCCGTCGAGATGGCCAAGCTCTCGCTCTGGCTCATCACCCTTAACAAGAACCGGCCCTTCACCTTTCTCGACCACGCCCTGCGCTGTGGCGACTCACTCCTCGGCGTCAACCTGCGCCAGCTCACCACCTGGTCAATGGACAACAACCAGGCAACAGGCAAGATCCGCCAGATGACCTGGTTTGAACCCGCCATCACCCTCGCCCTCGGCACTGCTCTCAAGCTGCGCCGCCAGATCAGCGCTATGCAAGAACTCGACGTACACGACATTGAAGCCAAAGCTCGCTTGTTAGCCGAGGCCGAAGAGGCCATGGAACTCGTCAAGCTGGGAGCTGACCTGCTCATTGCCACGGCTTTGAGCGACACCAAACGCAGAGAAATTCTCGAAGGCACCATCCACGTCCGTTACACTGTACTGGTAGGCGCATTTGAGGATGCACGCCGGGAGAAATTTACCGAGGCACACTGGGAAAAGCTCAGGCAGGATTTTAAGGAAATGCGTGAGGAAGTTGACGAATTATTGAAGGGGCGGCGTCCTTTCCACTGGCCGCTTGAGTTTCCTGAGGTATTTGTTGATGGAAAGGAAGGATTTGCAGCGATTGTGAGTAATCCGCCTTTCCAGGGAGGTCAGAAGATTACGGGGGCACTCGGCACTGATTATCGTGACTATCTTGTGGAATACCTGGCTTATGGTAAGCGAGGTAGTGCAGACCTATGCGCTTATTTCTTCCTGCGTGCATACCAACTTTTGAGACAAGGCGGGCAATGTGGGCTATTAGCAACCAATACTATTGCCCAAGGCGATACCCGTGATGTCGGGTTAGATCTGATAGTAACGAAAGGTGGGACAATACCTCGTGCTGTACCCAGTTGCAAATGGCCTGGCACAGCCGCATTGGAAGTAGCACATGTTTGGTTGAGGCAGGGTGATTGGCATGGGCCATACCTATTGGATGAAAAGCAAGTTGTAGGTATTACATCGTCCCTGTCCTCACCTGGAACAGTGCAAGGTAAGCCATGCGTACTTGCTACCAACACTAATAAATCCTTTCAAGGTTCTATTGTACTGGGAATGGGGTTTGTATTAGAACCAGAAGAAGCACATGCCCTCATTACGAAGGACCCACGAAATCGAGATGTTTTATTTCCTTACTTGAATGGTGAAGACTTGAATTCACGCCCAGATCAGTCTCCTAGTCGTTGGGTTATTAATTTTCATGACTGGCCTCAAGAACGTGCTGAAAGCTATGCAGATTGTTTTAAGATCATTTTGGAAAGAGTCAAACCAGAACGGATGACAAATAACAGAAAAGCTTACCGCGATAATTGGTGGCACTATGGTGAGAAACGTCCTGCTCTTTACTCCACAATTGCTAAGATGAAGCGAGTGCTAGTTTTAACATTTGTGACTTCTTACCTTGCTCCTGCATTTTGCCCTACAGGATGGATTTATGCTCATCGTTGTTGTGTTTTTCCATTAGACGATTTTGCGTCTTACTCTCTTATCCAATCAAACATCCACGAGATTTGGGCACGTCAATATTCATCGAGCTTAGAAAGTAGGCTTAATTATTCGCCTTCTGATTGCTTTGAAACTTTCCCTTTTCCCAATAGTTTGCAAGAACTTGATGCAATTGGAGAGAGCTACTATCAACACCGTCAATCAATTATGCTCTCCTGTCAGGAAGGCTTAACCAAAACCTACAACCGTTTCCACAATCCGCATGAGATGGCAGAGAATATTGTGCAGTTGCGAAATTTACATAGAGAGATGGATGTGACGGTAGCGCGGGCGTATGGGTGGGATGATCTGGATTTAGAACATGGCTTTCATGAGACGAAGCAGGGGTTGAGGTATACGATTAGCGAGGCGGCGAGGAGAGAGGTGCTGGGCAGGTTGTTGATGCTGAATCATGAGCGGTACGCGGAGGAGGTGGCGATGGGGCTGCATGAGAAGGGGGCGAAGAAGGGGAAAGGGAAGAGTAAGATGAATGGAAAGATGAAGGAAAACGTTACAGGTAAGGAGCAGGATATGGTAGAGGCAACCACATATCAAGATCAGCTATTTTAAAACGGTATGGAGGGCCTTTCCTAACTATGGGCATATCCCAGGAGTTCATATATAAAAGGTTAGAAGGGGAGTTGATGTTCGTTATTACCACTGAGAACAGTGATTAGTCTTGTCAAGGATGCTTGGCAAGTTCTAGGCAAGAAAGGACGTAGTATGGATCGGCGAGCCTATGGGCAATTCAAAGGTATGCTCCTGCGTACTCTGAAGAAAATGGACACGAATAATCAATGCCTATATCCTGGCTGCAAGAAGAAACCTATCGATTCCCATGTCATAGCAGAATCAGTTCTTGAACGAATTGCTCATAATGGAAAAGTCCTCACATGGAATTGGTACGAAGAGGATATTGCGAACAGTGATCGGAATGACCAGGGTTGGGAACGTATATATGCGGAACCAAAAGAAGCTGGTATTAGAAAAGATGTCACATATCCAATCTTCTGTTGCATGCATGACAATGATATTTTTCAAGCACTTGAAAATCCAGGATTTGATTCGCAACCTGTGCAAGTCGTGCTATTGGCCTATCGAGCACTCTGTTACAAAACTTGGAATCCCCATGTGAAAGAGAGGCTAGAGTTTTTACTTTCATTTAAGGAAAATGAAACATTAGCAGAGCACGAACAATCACTCGCTTTGCTTCCTCTACAGGAAGCACGTGAGCGGCTTGAACAGATGCTAGATACCAGGGATTACACACAGCTAGAATATAGAATAATTACGCTCAATATCCCTCCATGCATTGCGTGTTCAGATGCATTTATTCCAACAGATGAGGGTGAAGATAGACGTATCCTCAAAGGCTCCCTTTCCCTCACCGCAGAGGATGTTCTTACATTTTCTTTTTTTCCTGAGCGTGATCCAAATAAGAGCATGTGTGTTATCACATGGTTCCGAGACAGTCAACGCGCAGCTCAATTTAGAGAAAGTTATGAACTCGACCAACTTTCAAAAGATGAACTGCCGGAGATGCTCGTTACTCTCGCATTTACATATAATATCTTTGTTTCGCTCACATGGTGGGAGACTTTGAGCCAAGAAGCCAAACAGAAATCTAAAGAACTACAGCTTGCCCATGCACAGGCACTCACAAACCTCTAAGCCATAAAAAACAGAAAGTTTTGTTAAAGTTGAGAGATTCTTGCCACAGAAAATGAACATTCCTGCAACTCATAAAGATCAGTTTAGCCTCCTTCTCACAGTTAGGAAATGCTCTCACGGTATGCACAAACTATGTAACAGTGAATTGAAATCTAGGGGGAAACAATGATACGGGCACAAGATCAGGATATTCAATCGTTAGTAGCGGATATACGCGATGGTAAGTTGCTATTGCCGGAAATGCAGCGCAGCTACGTCTGGAAAGCCGTTCAGGTACGCGACCTGGTCGATTCACTCTACCATGAATATCCAAGCGGACAGCTACTGGTGTGGGAAACCGACGAATTGCCTGCTTCAAGGAATCGCCAGGCAAGCGTTGAGGGGCTTGTGACAGAACAGCGTCGCCCTCAACTGCTGCTTGATGGTCAACAACGGCTCACCTCGCTTACAGCGGTGATGCTCGGTCGGCCCTTGCGAGTTCGCGATATGTCAAGACCAATAGATATTGCTTTTAACGTCTCCACTGAGAAATTTGAGGTGGCAGGACCTCGCCAACGTGCTCAAACCGGTTGGATTTCGCTGGTCAAACTTTTTACAGAAGGTGCGATGGCAGTGTTCATTGAACTCGACATTGACCATAAGTCTCCTCAAGCACAAGAAGTTCTTGAGCGTATAAGTCGGCTCGACAATATCAAGAAATATAAATACCGTGTCAATGTATTAGATCGCCTGAGTTATGCCGAGGTGACACATATCTTTGTGCGTACAAATTCAGGTGGCACAACGCTTGGATACGCTGACCTGGCTCTAGCCCAGGTATCGAGCAGTTGGCAAGGTGTGACAGAAGAGCTTGAACGATACCAGAAGCATCTAGAGAAGCAGGGTGTGGGCCTGGAATTGGATAATGGCCAGTTGCTACGTGCCATCGTCGTCGTATTGACTGGACAGAGCCGCTTTATCCGCTTCTTTCGAGGCGATAAACGGGAAGTGACTATTGATGAGCTTAAAGCTGCCTGGGAGCGAGCCAAAAATGCGTTAGATCAATCCATCTCCTTCCTGGTGCATAATTGTATGATTGATCGATTAGAAATGTTGCCAACTCACAGTGTTATGATGCCTCTAGTCGCATTCTTTGACCGTTACGGTACAAGCGTAAGTAATACGCAGTTACGGGATTTACAACGTTGGGTGTATATGGCTCTCATTTGGTCACGTTATAGTACTTCTTCAGAAACAGCTATGGATCAAGACATAACAGCTCTGACGAAAGAACATCCCATTCAGGCGATGATTCAGAATATCGAGGATGTAGTCGGGCACCAAAGACCAGTTACGGAACAAGAATTACGCGATCAGCGGAAAAACTCACCGTATATGTTGATGGCCTATGTATTGGCCCGGCGTGCTCATGCACAGGATTGGTTCAGTGGCGTTGAGATTGGAAATAATCACACATCGGAATATCATTTGCACCATATTTTCCCTAAAGCGCAGTTAAGCGACACATATAGCTTACGCGAGGATAGTCGTACAGTGGACCAGGTAGCTAACCTGGTGTTTCTCGCATCTCCTATTGGCAAGATTGCTTCCAAACGTCTTCCATCTGAGTACTTACCTGAAATTGATGAGCAACGGCTAAAAGCCCAATATGTTCCTTTGCAACGTGAGCTATGGGCACTTGATAAGTTTGAAGAAGCAATGCTCCAACGTCGAAAGATGCTTGCCGATGCAATTAACCAACTATTTCAGTCACTCACCGAAGATAAGCATCTCTGGGTACACGGTCCCGTCAAGCTAATGGAAGCGCGGGTGAGTGCTATAGAGCAACAACTTCGCCAGTTAGTTGAGTTCCGTTTAAGCGAGGCGAGGGGCGAGAAGGCTTGGAAACAACTCGTGCCAAATGATATTCGCCTCCTGGTCGAAGATCGCATTAAAAAGCATGAGGTAAACAAACCATATGAGATTGGTCAGTATCAGACATTATCCACCAAGTTGGTGTTCTGCCAGTTTAGCGATTACTTCAAGATCATTCAGATGAAAACGAACTGGTCTCTGTTCGAGGATGTATTTGGTACAGAGCAGGCGATTGCCAAATACAGTGGTCTGGCTATTGATGCTCGCAATGCACTTAAACATGGTCGGGATCTTACACAAGTTGACCTGGCTTCAGCGGAGGCAGGCTTAACGTGGCTAGAAGCTTGTCTGGCAAAGATCAAGTTGGAGGACGAAAGCGAAGTTGAAGATGCAGAGGTAGTCGAGGTGATATAAGGTTGGATTCGAAGCCAACCGAGAGTGAGAGGTAAGATATGAGATGACCACCGAATGGCGTATCACGCAGAAGCGGGACTTTTTTAAGGCGTTGCTGGCCTTGCCTCCAAAAGAAATGCACCAGGTGCTTGAGAAGATCCATCTGCTGACTCAAGATCTCGCGCCCGATGCCAAGGTCAAGAGGCAGTTCAAACATATGGATGGAAGGCTGCATGCCGAGGTTATTCAAAATGATGTATCGACTATTGTATAGTAGCTGTTTTTTCCGCTATACTGGGGTTCATTAAATGAAAAAATCGTAGTGGAGGACTCTATTTTTGCCATACCAACACGATACCTATGATCGACGTATTCAACTTGGTGCTTCACGAAGGAGGCGTGAAGATGCTGAAGCTCTGCACGGTGCCGGTCGATGGGCAGGAGCAATATACTTAGCTGGTTATGCCATTGAGTGTTCGCTGAAAGCACTGATATGTTCTTTTGAAGGCAAGAATAACTTTAAAGATACGCGGATTTTCAAAAGAGGAGTACAGGCCGATACCCTGCACAGCTTGATTCATCTGTTGCAAGAAACATCTGCTCTGCAGCGAGCTATTATGCTTGACCGTACAGGCCAGTACAAGAAAGCATGGAATATTATTACGAGTCTTTGGCAGAAAGACGAATTGCGTTACTGGGATAAATGATGAAACGTGAGCAACTGATTGACGAAATCCTGACGACAATGAATTTAAGTCTAGGCGGCTATCCATTTGTTGATTATGCGCTGCAGACTCCACAAGAAGCATCTCATCAAGTCCCGGTTCCGCCTATTCAGCTCCCACTCTGGTCAGAGATTCTCATGGCCCCTGAGCCAGATAATCCTGTGCCACTAGACGATGATACTACGAAGCGCCCTTTCATTGTCACTTTTTACTCGTTTAAGGGAGGAGTGGGTCGTAGCACAGCTTTAGCCTTTGTTGCGAACATATTAGCAACTCGCGGGCGTAGGGTCGTCATGATCGATTTTGATCTCGAGGCTCCCGGCCTTTCTCTGATGTATCCCTCACCTTTGATGTACCCCTCGCCTTCATTGTATCCCTCAAGAGAATCTGCTACCGGATCGTATGGTGTTCTCGACTATATCTACCAACGCTATCTAACTCCTAACGAGGATCAGCCAACAATCAGTGAGTGTATTCGCCAAATTGATATACCAGCGCGAGGCGAACTGTACCTGGTGCCCGCAGGCGAATACGACGAAGGCTATGTTCATCGCCTGGCCGATCTCGAAATACAACTACTCTATCGTCTTGAGACAAACCCTATTCATCAACTCATTAGTGATGTCAAAGAGTATCTTGACCCGGATATTATTCTCATAGATGCACGAACTGGCTTTACTGAGATGGCAGCGATCGCTCTATTCGACCAGGCTGATTTAGGGATTATTTGCTTCTCACCTACCAGTCAGAGTTTCGCTGGATTGCAGTGGGTAGTAAAAGCAGCAAGCAAGCAGCGCAGCTACCGTGGCATCCCTGACTTGCGATTTTTGCTTACGCCCGTGCCACCAGTTGCTCAAAGCCAGCAACAGATATGGACGTTACGAACTGCCGAATGGATTACAAACAACTGGGGAGTGCCTCCTGCTCTAACAGTGGAGGAACTTTACTATCAAGTGCTATACAATCCCACCATCACTACGTTGGAGAATCTTTTCGGCGAAATACCGCCAGGAATACTGGAGCCTTATATGCCAGTTGCCGATGCTATTGCCGCTAGTTTGCCAGAAACCAGGCCCAGTATTATTACCCTCTCTGATAACCGTGCGGCAATTCTCGGTGAACTCAAGTTTCGGGCCGCAACTGCACAGGAAATGGATTCTGCCGATATCCCAGAAATCTTCCAGCGCACAGGAGATTTCTCCAAGTTCTTGCAGGATCGTACCTGGCTCGTGCGTGGAGCGAAAGGCACGGGGAAAACACTTCTTTTCCGTCTTTTCGTTGAGCGATCAATAGATGCGCGTATGCTTGCTAGGTCGTATACTGATTTAAACAACGTACAGTTTATTCCAGGACATGGTCAGGCGAAATTACGCAATACTCTGCTAACAAGCACTGATTTGGCGAGTTACGAGCAACAAGCAGGAGAGCACTCCTGGCCACTGTTCTGGCTGAATTACATGCTCCTGCAACTTGTTTCCTCGCAGCCTGAGCTACAAACGATGCCTGGTCTCGATCCGCAGTTGGTCACATTGGGTTTAGAGGGAAAGCCACAACACGCTAATATAGTCGATTGGCTCGTTCATCGCGCAAAGACCCCCCAGTCTGCTCCCCGGGCAAATGATGAACTTCTCACAATTGATCGCTGGCTGCAAGAACATAACCAAAGAGTATGGTTGCTGTATGACGAACTGGATGTTGGTTTTGGACAAAATTATGACCGTCGTCGCGATGCGCTTGAGGCTCTTGCGGGATGGTGGATGGAAAATGGTTCTGGATTGACTAGCATAGTTCCCAAAATTCTGTTGCGTGAGGATATCTGGACTGACCTCAACTTTACAAATAAAGCCTACTTTTCTTCGCGCTTTGTCCAGTTGCGTTGGGAGGAAAGCGATTTATGGCGTCTCGTCTTGCGCCAGGCACTGAGCAAATCACCTACACTGGCTGCTTTGGTGCACCAACAATATGGTGTTGATAAAGAACAATTGGATAATTCCGAAGAGCGACAACTACGAAGAAGCCTGTATCCGCTATGGGGTGAGCGCATGGGCCGTAGTCGCAAGGCTTACACCTACAATTGGGTACGTAACCGCATCAGCGATAGCAAAAACAATCGTTTCCCAAGAAGTCTGATCCAGCTTCTCCAACGTGCAGTCGAGATTGAAAAACAGACTGTTGAGCGCAACCCATACGAAACAGTACTTCGTCCACGTTCATTGATTGAAGCTTTACCTTTCGTTTCAGGGCAGCGGGTGGCGGAAGTGCGCAACGAGTATCCTGAGTTCGCTGATTTTCTGGACAAACTCTCAGGTCAACGCTCGCCAATAGCACTTGATCGTCTGGGACAACTCTGGCATCAAAACAGTGACAAGCTGAACTCTCTAATTACAGGTCTCATTGAGGCAGGTGTTCTACAGGAGTATCCTCGCTCGTCGGATACTGAGGTGCCACGCTACTCGGTCGCCGAGTTGTATCTGTACGGATTAGGAATGACACGCCAAGGCCAACGATAGTCGTCATAATCCTACGCATGGGGAGCAATTATTAGGAAGGGGTATCTTAACAAATGGCCACTATCTGGTTAACTACAATGAAACCCGGTTTCACCAACGAATGGCTAACGCTCCCACCCAAAGAAGCACACCAGGTGCTGGAAAAGATCAATCTCTTGATGCAGGATCCAACGCCCGATGCGAAGGTTAAGAGGCAGCTCAAGCATATGAACGGCAGGCTGCACCGCATCCGCAGCGGTGATTATCGTATTTTCTATACCTTTGAGCAGCCCTACATCAGCACCCTCGCTCTGCGCCGCCGGGATGACGATACCTATGACGAGGATATGGATGTCGAATTTCTCGGCGGTCTTGACCCGCACTTCGATGAGACGCAAGCGGCCAGGACTGCGCAACCAGACTGGGAGCGGATTCTCGCACCAAAAGAACTCGAGAAGAGGCCATTGCCGGAACCAATCACAGAGGAATTGCTGGCAGAACTCAATGTGCCAAAAGAGTGTCATGCTCGATTGTTGCGCATTCAGACACAAGAAGACCTGTATGAATGTCCCGGTGTACCCGATGATTACAAGGTGCAGATCGATGACTACATGTTTGAGCGGCCTCTCGTCGAGGTGTTGCAGCAGCCAGACTACCTCTTGACCGATGTGGGCGATTTGCTACGCTATAAAGAGGGGGAGCTGCTAGCATTTCTGCTCAAGCTCTCTCCCGAACAAGAAAAGTACGTCACCTGGGGGATGAATGCCAGCGGTCCTACGCTGCTCAAAGGTGGACCTGGCACAGGCAAAAGCACGATTGCGCTCTATCGCGTGCGCTCACTGGTACAGGAGTTACGCAAGAAAGGACGCGACGAGTTCCGCATCCTCTTCACCACCTATACCAATGCCCTTGTCAATTCATCGAAACAACTGTTAGGGCAACTGCTCGGTGATGATGTAAAGTATGTCGAGGTGCAGACGGCGGACAGAATTGTCGTAACGCTTCTGGGCCGGGCAGGCATAGCCCCAAAGTTTATAGATCAGGGGGAACTCAATAATCTCCTGCGCCAGACGATAAAAGTCACCCAATTCGAGGGGAATGCTGTGCAGCAGCAGGCACAGCGACAAACGGTTGAACGGCTCAGTATTGACTACCTTCATCAGGAGATCAACCAGGTCATCGTGGCGCGTCAGATCAACTCTTTAGAGGAGTACCTAGCAGCATCGCGTCCAGGTCGCAAAGTCCGTCTCAAGGCACTCCAGCGGAAGGCGATCTGGAAGGTGCATGAGACTCTTCAGCGACTCCTGAAACAGCAGGGCAAAGAGACCTGGCGTCAGGCGAGAGCTACGGCAGAGGAATGCGTGGCAAAAGGTAGAGTGAGTCTCACCTATGACGCAGTGGTGATTGACGAAGCGCAAGACCTTGACCCCAGCGCGTTGCGGCTGCTGGTACGCCTGTGCGATAAGCCGAACCGCATCTTTATCACCGCCGATGCCAACCAGTCCATCTATGGCAGTGGCTTCAACTGGACCGACGTGCATGAGAGTTTGCGCTTCCAGGGACGCACCAGTATTTTACATGCCAACTACCGCTCAACTCGCGAGATCGGCGAGGCAGCCCAATCCTATCTGGCAGGAGGGGCATTGGATACGGAACGGGTAGAGCATGTTTACATGAACAGCGGACCTACGCCCGCGGTACGAGCGGTTCGCAATGGAGGCGATGAAGTACAACTGCTTTCGCGCTTCTTGCCTGCAGGGGCACGCGAGTTCAGGCTCGCCATTGGTTCTTGTGCCGTTCTTTGCCCAACAATCAAAGCAGGGAAGGCTATAGCTGCTGAGCTATCCCAGAGGGGCATAGAAGCCACCTTCATGCCGGGGCAAGAGCTGAACCTGTCTGGCCCCGGAGTAAAGGTGCTGACGCTCAACTCTGCGAAAGGGTTGGAATTCCCCATCGTCGCCTTAGCGGGTTTTATCAATAGCGGGTGGTATGGAAATGGGCCCGCAAACGTAGGAGCGGAAGAGCGGGAAGAGTTTCTCGCGACGGATCGACGCACCATGTTTGTCGGCATGACTCGCGCAATGCGTGCTTTGCTGGTGCTTGTGCCTGTGCAGGCACGGAGTCCGCTGTTGGGAGGGTTTGATGCAAAGCATTGGAATCTGAGATGAGCAGTTTTAAAGAAGAGAGCGATCCCAAATAGTGCACGTTTCTTATGGAGAAAGGAGTAGGCTACATGGCAGATCAGCGTCATCTTAATAAACTCAATGAAGGTGTAAGTGCCTGGAATCAGTGGCGCGAAGAGCACCCGGAAATCTTGCCTGATCTGAGAAAAGCAGATCTACATGAAGCGGTACTATCAGGGGTAGACTTTCGACGAACGAACCTGGATGGTGTTGACCTACGCAACGCCGGGCTCTGTTCCGCCTCACTTAACTCTGCCAGCCTCTGCCAGGCTAATCTCAGTGGAGCAAGGCTTCGCCAGGCTAGCATGCATAAGACTTTTTTCAAGGAAACGATTCTTCAGCATACCAACTTTCATAAAGCATACCTACTAGATACAATGTTTCTCAACGTGGATCTCAACGAAACGATCAATCTTGAAACCGTGGTCCACCTCGGACCATCGACGATTGGCATCGATACCATCCAACGATCCAAGGGAATCATCCCCGACGTTTTTCTACGCGGGGCAGGTGTCTCTGAACAGCTACTTGCCTGCATCCACTCTTCGGGCCGTGCGCCCTTTGATTACTATACATGTTTCATCAGTTATTCTAGCCACGACCAGCGCTTTGTTGAGAACCTCTATCAAGATTTGCGCAAAGAGGGGGTCCTTTGTTGGTTTGCACCCGAGAGTCTGAAAGCCGGAGAGAAATTTCCTGCATACATCGCGGAAGCCGTTCAGAGCCGAGAGAAATTGCTCGTTGTGCTCTCCAAAAACTCGCTGGACAGCGAGTGGGTAGAGCGCGAAGTGACGCTTGCGCGGCAGAAAGAGGGCAAAGGGAAAAGAGAGGTGCTGGTACCGATCTGCCTGGATAGCGCTATTTTGAACTCCACTATTGACTGGGCTATCGCTATACGCAAACGCCGACATATCAGGAGCTTCGAGAACTGGCAACAGTCTTCCCGCTACCAGAAGATGCTAAAGGATCTGCTAAACGACCTGCGTAGAGAATAGAGCGATGGTAGCTATGCTCAACTAGAGAGGCCTCCTTTGCTCACTGTCAAACTCGGAACACATTTATGATCGGCTGTACTTAATGTTAAAGAAGCGAAAAGAGAGAAAATGCTGTGGATATAGTCATCTTACCACCTGTGCTTCCCGGTGAACTTGACCTGCAAGTCATCAATCGAAGATTGCGATCAGGCGAGGTAACCCTGGATTGGAGCCAGGTTAAGGAAGCTCCTGAGAGTTCTCTAGCAGTACTGCTGGCTGGCCTGGACCTGGTTGAGCATAGTGAGATACTTGGTATTGAAACTGTACCTGATAGCCTGTCCGATGTTGTTTTACTCACCCTCTCCGGATCAGAAAGCCAATCTCCTCATCGCAATGAGCGCAAGCGACTTGTGGACAATAGCGTTGTTCCTGCTGCCTGGGAACCTGAGCAGCAAGCAGACCTGAATGGAGTTGCTCTTGTAGATCAAGAGGAGCAGCCACGAACGGCGCAGCCTTTACCTGAACCGCCGCGCTCCATCCTTCGACCGCTCTCGCCAGCAGCGTTACGCAATGAGTTGGAGCGGCTGGTGCTGCAAGACTTGCTTGGTCCGGCGGGCGGGCTTGAAGAGGAGATAGACGAGGGCAGTGTGCGTGATCGCTACCTGGTAGGGGCCCTGGCACCACGTGATCAGCAGGTCCTCCCGGAAGAAATGGACGAGTTGGCAATACCGGAAGAGGGCAGCGTTGAAGATGGGGCCAATGATGATGCGGCCTTGCAAATCGCCAGTCTCTATCCTTCATCGATAGGCATGAGCTTCTCTGTGGATGGAACTGCTAGCAGTTTGAGTGTCGAGGCGAGTTGGGGCTATTACAGGCGTGAGCACAGCGAAACGCTCAAGACTCCTAAAGGCGCTCCCAAGATGGTGTGGAAGCGGCAACAGATTGGTGCGAAGCCGAAAAGTTTTCCCTTGAAAGAAGGGCCTATTCCACCTTGGAGCCCTGAAGCGGAAGAACAGCCCGACGTGGTTGTGCGGGGATTGATACGCCGCACAGAGGATTCCTGGACGGTGACACTCTTCCTGGTCAATGAGCAGCGCGAACCCGAGAAACGCCGCGATGAAGCCTGGGTCTTTCAGCCAGAACTCTCGGTGGCAGCACCTGACGGCACGCCGATCTTTCAACACCGCTCTACCATGAGCAGGAGGTGGCAGTCGGATGAAGAACTGGCTATGACTATGCTCTACCGACGCCAAATGAGCTTTGCCATTGGTCACGGTATCGGTGTGCATGCAGAGACCGTAGCGGGCGACCCGTCCAGAGCTGTTCGTCTTTCTACGCGCGTCGTACCCACATACGATGTGCCGCGCACGGAAGCTCCGACCACTTTAGAGATACCGGGTTTGACTGATCTGGTGCTGGACATGAAAGAACTGGCGGAAAGCTCAATGGCCGAACTGGCTGACAAACTGATGCCCCTCGCCACCTCCTATGCAACCTGGATTGCAGAGCAAACTTCACGCATCGGTGACCCAGGCGCCGGACTAGCAGCATACCGACGTGTGGCTGAGCAGGCTATGGAGGAGTGCCAGCGTACCCTCGTTCGCATCCAGGAGGGGATTGCTCTCCTGTCGAACAATCGGCACGCCGCGCAAGCCTTCTCCTTTATGAATAGAGCGATGTGGCAGCAGCGTATACATACTTTGTATGCCGAAGAGAGGCGGCGAGAGCAGAACACATCGCTCGAGGAGAAAGATCGACCGGAGAATCGCAGCTGGCGTCCCTTCCAGCTGGCTTTTATACTGCTCAACCTGCCCGCGCTGACCGACCTGCACCATCCCGACCGCAGCGAGGAGGCGAGCGCTGTGGCCGACCTGCTCTGGTTTCCGACCGGCGGAGGAAAAACAGAGGCCTATCTTGGTCTGACAGCCTACACCCTGGCAATCCGCCGCCTGCAAGGAACAATTGGAGGCCGCTCTGGCGAGGAGGGAGTCGCCGTGATCATGCGCTACACACTGCGCCTGCTCACACTCCAGCAGTTCCAACGTGCGACGGCACTCATCTGTGCCTGTGAGATTCTGCGGCGGGAGGACAAGCTGCGCACGTGGGGCGCAACTCCCTTCCGCCTGGGTCTCTGGGTTGGGCAGCGCACCACTCCCAATACGACTGAACAGAGCGAAGAATCGAGCCGGCAGGATCGCGGCCTGTACCAAAGGGGCAGTGCTATTGGTGG
>WNFX01008682.1_pt1 | contig 17072 bp, 13 predicted proteins | sample 5400111 | NCBI WGS metagenome assembly WNFX01 (sample SAMN13153363, study PRJNA577476) | soil metagenome | isolation source: 40 cm soil or saprolite under grassland replicate 1 | place: USA:California | collected 2016-06-15 | reverse complement strand
AACGCTCAGAGGGTCTAGATCTAACGGCACCAGCACTTGTGATAGCGGAACGCTTGCGGCCGCTTTGAGTTGATCCCGGACAGCTTCCAATCCGGCTATCCCCTGGTCAAGAAATGGCCGTAGTGTTATTCCCTCCAAATCGGGCTCATCCAATCTCAGGAACCATTGGGGGGCTTGAGCCTCAGGAAATGCACGTACCACAGAGCGTTCCAGGTCACCTGCTAGCTTTGGTAACTGCTGTAGGCCGTCTCGCAGGCGATCGCTGGCATCATGTAGCGAAAGGGCTTCAATTGCAGGATCGGATGCCTCCTCACCCAGATTCAAACTGCGTGCCGCCTGGCCCACCTGCCAGTTCTCCGTCCCTGGTCCAAAGTGCGTCATCAGGTCGGTAGCTCCGAAGCGTGGCACCCCATCGATGATAACCAGCGTAATATCCGTTTCACGTGCCTGCAAAAGCGCCGCGTAGGGATCGCTCTTGTCCGTGGCCACGATGAGCAGATCTGCATGCTTGCCTGGTTCAATGGAGCCAAGTACTTTATCCCACTGGAGAATTTCAGCCGCAGTGCGTGTTGCCATGCTTAACAACTCACGGTCGGTAAAGAGATCGCCGTTTGCTGCACTGTGGAGCCGAGCGACTTTGAGTTCGCCCAAGAGGTTCTTGCTTCCCGAGGGGGACCAATCTGCGCCGATGCTTATGCGGACCCCGTTCTCCTTGGCCGCCTTGATATCCGCCGTTTTGCCATACAGCAGCAGGTTGCTAAGCGGTGACCAGACCATTGCCCCGCCACGTTCCTGGAATGTTTGGAAGTCATCGAGGGTGAGCGCCAGAGAGTGTATACCCGCTAATGCAGAGGTAATTGCCCAGGTATCATCGGGCAGGTGTAGCGCTGTGAAGTGCGAGCGTGCTTGCTCGTCGGTCCCTTCGCTCAAGTGTAGCAGCAAACAGGTGCAGCGTTGCAAGCGTGCGAAAAACTTTGCCCTATCCACGGCCTCCACATCAGCAAGGTGCGTGGTGGCTTCGGGCAGATCTGCGTCTTCTGTTTGTTCCACGTTGCGCACAATGCCCCGGTAGTACCGGGAAATCCCCTGGTTGCTGAAGAGTGCGATGCCCTGGGAGGTTGTGACCCCACTGAATAAGCACTTACATTCGACGTAGCGAACGATCGCTTCGACATAGCCGGGGGTTCGGCCAAGTACCTCCATTGGCCCACTAATCCGCTTGCGATACTCAGGCGTTCCGCTCCACTGACTGCGGTTCGTATAGCGCCGGGGTACTTGCCAGAGTTGCAAAGCATTGTAGCTGAGGTGGTTGTGCAACTCGATGAGCCCTGGGTAGATCGTCCCACCGGTTTGGATAATCGGGACGTGTTCATATCCTGCAGGTGGTGGTGTGCCGGTGGGGTTTACCGCCACAATTTTACCACCGTCGATATAGACGCTGCCGGTGTCGAGAACACTGTACGCCGCATCCATGGTCACTACCCGTCCTTCGAGCGCGTACTGCGGAACTCCCGGGTTACTCAGGCCTGCTGGCGGATCACTTGGATTGGTGAACATACCTTTATCTCCTACGCTCCTTGGGGAGCAATCCAGATCAATGTGTGCCGGTCGTCTTGCGGTGGCCTGCTCACAGAGTTGTTGTGCGGTGGGTTGCTCCTACGTCCCCAGGAGTCATCGCCAAGCCAGGACGGTACTCCGAATGGGAGGTCACGCAGAGGGATGCGTCCGTAGTCCGCCTCGGTGAATGTAGGACCGTAGTTGGGTATCGTGGGGTCTGCATCGGAATCGGGTGTAACGATGGTGCGTAGCTGGGTCACTGCCGCACGCCAGTCGTCGATGAGTTTCTGAGGGTCACGGCTGCTGGGGTGAGGAACTTTGAACACAGGCACATTCCCCTTTCCGCTCCATTGATCGACAGCCAACTGCGCGTTCGTTCCAAAGGCCAGGATTGCTTGCACGCTCGGCCCCATAGCTCTTGTGTAGAGCTGGTTGCGCCAACGCTGCTGATTCGGGTCACTCAAGATGTGGGGAGCTTCCGCGGAGTGACTGGGGAACAGCGCGTAGATGAAGGCATTCAGACAAGTGTATGAGTGTGTCAGACCAATCTTGCTCAGGAAGCCTTGAACGCGCTGACCCGCGTCACCGACCAGCGTCCTCAGTGCAACACGCTCAGTCGGTCCCGGATCCGATGCGACACAGAGCACATGGGCACTGTCGTCCAGGCGACCACGATAGAATACTGGTCCCCAGTCGTACCAGAAATGCTCCTTATATGGCGCGTAATCGGGGGCTTGTGCGAACAGTTCTGCGAAGGCTAATGGAGGACCCGGGTCGAACTCAATCATCTAGTGACTCCTTTGTTAATGACCTTCTCTGCATTTCTGCTGATAGGTATCTTGTTGTCTTTTGCTGAAATGAAAGGCGCTACTTTCTGTTTGCTTCATGCAGAAGTTGTGACCTATCTCATCTCTATGCAAGAGAAATCCCTGATCTATTCTTATCCAAAAGCATAGCATATTCGACATAATGTGTTTGTCAATGACATCGGGGACCAATTTCGAATCTGAAAGGGGCAATTGTTCCCCGTACGATTAACAATGATAATCAGATTTGGGGTCTCCCTCTAGTGGCTAGTATATCGATATGTTGCTCTACTGAGTCTGGTTCATCGATCGGCAGCGGTTCGCTTCCTGTGTACATTGTGACCTCCTTCCCCTAGACGTTCCTACTTAACTCTTCGTAGTATACTGCTCTTGAATCGAAAATACATCATAAGAACATACTATTTTTGCCTGCTATGATCATCAATCGCGACAGGGCAGTGACGATCGCGTAGTGTGTTTACATTATAAACTCATCATCTTTGATTCTTTGCATTTCACATAGTGCGCAAAAACAGTACATTTTGTGGATGCGTTTTCGTTCGTAAGTCACTATACTAAAGACAGAGGTGCAAAACTGGAAGCATGTTGAAGACTGGAATGTAAGCACTGGTGAAAGTGTAGTTCGACGTATGTACTGACTAGCAACTCTGACAGAGTTGAGGAAGGAGGACCAGCAATGGGAATGTTACGAGTGATCTCAAAACGCGGGGATGATCGCCTGCACTGGAATGAACAGGATGCCCTGACGGGTGATGCTGAAGCGATGGCAGCGATTCGCGAAGCCGAGCGCATCTTTGCACGCGAGCGCGCCAGGGGCGCGACGGCTTTTCGCGTCGAATCAGGCAAGCCGGTCGAACGACTGGAGCAGTTTGACCCACAGGCATCGCAGATTATCCTGGTGCCACGGGTGGTTGGTGGATGATTGTAGAGATGCTCGTCTATGTGTTGCTTGGGATCATCGCGGCTCTTTCCCTCGTTCTGCTCTGGCGACTTGCCCTTGACGGCTACCTCAAATGGTCAGAGGCGAATCGACGAGCCAATGAGCTGTTGCGCTCAGTGCTGACCTGTAAACAATACCGCCAGCTGAAGCGGCATGGCTACCTTGATATCCCCAGCCCCCGTGATCCAGAGTGCATCTACCGGGTGCCACAAGCGCACGGGCTGGTGGGGGTGATCGAGCAGGGGAGACGCAAGTCGAGTCTGTGCCTGCAACCACCGGAGTGGGTACCCGATGCCGATATCGTGGTCATGCACAAGCTCATGATTGAGGCTGATGAAGAGACCTATCTGCAGACGGCCAATAAGCTCACACCGATATGAAGCGGTGATTGGGATGATTGAGCCGACAGCGACTTTACTCCGCTGCACTATGAGAAACTGAAAAAGGAGGAAAAATCAGATACCAGGGGCGGCAGGCGAAAGGAGGTTACGAAAGAGAGAAACTCCTATACGAGAACACCGAACCCCTCTCAACTGATGTAAGCGTACCAGATGTATATGTGAAAGGAACGAAACGATGAGCGAAAATAACGTACAACAATTAGGAGAAATCGAGGCCATGTTTGTCCAGAGTGCCCACGGGATGACGACTAGCAATGGCACCCTGGCGTTTCATGGACTGGCACACTCGACGCTGTTCTTTGCGGACCGACCCCAACGAGTCGTGGGTCACATGCATACCAGGAAGTTCGTCAACGAGTGGGGCGAGGGCGAAAACAGCTTCGCCGAGGATCCCCCGAACGCCGTTGTATCCTTCCTGGAAGACGGGGACTCAGTTCCCGAAGATGTGACGATAGTGATCCGCGATCCGAAACTAGAAGGGGATACCCTCACGTACAAGGTCGAAGTGCTTGATGGGACACTACCGGCCAAAGCAGGGCCATGCTCACTGTTCATTGACCCCTTCGGCAGGCCGTTGTCGCCCGTGTCGGCCGCGGGCATACACCGTCGCGGTCGCCGCCGTGATCGCCGCCGCTTTTAGGAGGGGATTCGACCCGAGAATACGGCTGGCAAACCTCACGAAGAAGCTTGCCAGCCGGACTCCCTTGGGAGATAGCATCTTGCATGCGCAGCAACATTCCGGGAATATAGGGCAGCGATAATTTCGTCGAGGTAACCGATCCGTTGTGGAAAAACTATGCTGATGATAGTAACAGTGGAGCCCGTCTCAGCGAGATGAAGGAGCGATCAGGCTTGCGAGACAGACATAATACTTTCCTTCGTCCATCATCATATCGATGACGACCGTAATGGCGAGAATCAAGATATCATCAGCACCAGGAACGATATCCACGCCATAGGTATCGGCCACTCGGAACCACTTCTTCGAGACTTCTGCTCTCTTGTTGCGTCCCTCGTGGATCTCATATTCATGATCTACGATGTTGCCTTCAACTTCCATATTCTCGCCACCGGCGACATGAACGTCGAAGCGCTGGCGCAATGGCGTGATCAGGGCTTTCTTGACCGTGGCGAGCACATTTCCCTTGCGGTAAATACTGTATGTATCTTTGATGCGCATGACCTTTTCCTGGATCGCGGCCAATTCGTTGCCTTGCATGTCCTTAAAACCCAGGTGCTCCCGTAAACGGAAAGCTTTACCATCGACAAAGAAGACGCGCTGACCCAGGGCATTCTCAATCCAGATTCATTCTAGCAGCAGTCGAACCGACACGACGTGGTTAGGTGCTACCCCAGGATCTTCTGTTTAGCGGCCGATCTGCGCGTTCTGCTGGGCATCCATCTGTTGCTGCTCTGCTGATTTCGTGGCACTATGATGACCAGCCGCATAGGCTGCCCCTCCTACCACAGCGGTCCCTACAATTGCTCTTCTTCTCATTCTCCTTCGCATGAACATAGGTCTCCTCCTTCTTTCTGCTACTCAGCAGCTTTGACTGCCGGTTTTACCTGTCCGGCATTTTGCTTTGCCGTCTCGAGTTCTACTTCCAGCTCTTGCAGCACTTCAGGTGCCACCAGCGCTCCGGTCGCAACTATAGCACCAGCATTCTTAATGGCTTCCTTCAAGCCGATGGCCCAGGTATGCTCGAACAGGAGCACGCCTGCTGCACTATTGTTGGGAATGCTGGCTGCTGCTGGTTTCATATCTTCTGGTGAGAACAGGCTCATGAGATTACCGGCCAGAGGACCAAGCTCCGCAGTTTCCTCACTACTCAGTTCACTCAATTCCAGCGCCGTGACGTTGCCCTGAACATCTTTCTTAATAACGAACAGATCGAGCACGCGAATGATGCCTTTCTCTTGCGCAGCGCGTAGTTCAGCAAGAATCTGGCCCGTAAATCGATTGCCTTCAAAACCGACAACCAGGTACTCTAGTGGACCTAGAGCCATAGTAGTTCTCCTTTCAAATCGCCTGTTCACCTGCCAGGCAGGTGAATGTCCTGTTCTCACAGAGAGAAAGCGCTCTGTACAAGGTACAGCCCTCACCTCCCTCTATTACTGTTACCAGTATAGTACCCAGAGGATAAAGAGGCATGCATAAAACGTACTATTTATGCCAACCGCTGAAAGTTACCTGTCACAGGTAGTCACTATTGCTATAGTGCATTTGTACTGGATGGGTTCCCGCTCAGCCAGCATGCCGCGGTTTTGCGCATTCTCAAACAGATGATGATGGAGATTGCTTGTGTACCAATCTCTCCACAACACTTCGAGCAATGACAAGATGACACCAAAAACTATATCTTTTCTATATCCAATGGCGAATAGTTTTCTTGTATGAAATCGACTACAGTTAATCTTAGTTACTCTTTAGGATATTCTAAGCTCTTTTTAGCAACATATTACATTCAAGATCAGGAGTGGTGTCCGAGGATCGGCCTTGTATGCTGTAGTGATTTATCAGTTCAAAACGATGCGATGAGAGTAACCAAAGGAAGAGGAGCTGCACGATGGAACGAGTAGAACAACGGCTTGGGAATTATTGCCTAATCCAACTGCTAGGCAAAGGCACTTTTGCCGATGTGTACCTGGGCGAGCACCTGTACCTGAGCACCCCGGTCGCCATTAAAGTCATGCACTCACAGCTTGACTCGCCCACCCTGGCAGACTTTCTCAGCGAGGCGCGTCACATCAGCCACCTGGTGCATCCGCACATCATTCGTGTGTTCGACTTCGGCCTGGAGAGCGAAGTCCCTTTTCTCGTGATGGACTATGCGCCCAATGGCAATCTACGCCAGAAGCACCCTCCTGGTAGTGCAGTGCCACTGCCCACCATTGTCACCTACATCATGGCTCTGGCCTCCGGCTTACAGTATGCCCATGATCAACACCTGATCCATAGGGATCTTAAACCGGAGAACGTGCTGCTGGGACCAAAGCACGAGGTGTTGCTGAGCGATTTTGGCCTGGCCTTGCTCACCTCTGATCGAGAGGCATTACAAGTCAAAGAACGCTTCGGTACCCTGTCTTACATGGCCCCTGAACTGATCCGCGGCCAGCCTGTTCCTGCCAGTGATCAATATGCGCTTACGGTGATGGTATACGAGTGGCTCTGTGGCCATCTCCCCTTTGTAGGCTCGGCTGCTCACATTTCCAATCAGCACCTGTATACCGACCCTCCTTCTTTGTGCGAAGAACATCCTGAAATTCCTCGTGCGGTGGAGCAGGTTGTTATGAAAGGTCTGTCCAAGGAACCCACACAGCGCTTCGTCGACGTGCTGAGCTTTGCCAGGGCTTTGGAAGAAGCTAGTCAAGCTGTCTCGTCTCCAAAATTGCTTGCTTCTCTACCGGCAAAAACTCACTTCGAAGCACGTTCGTCCATGGATCGCCTGGATACACGCTACCAAAATGTGCCTGTACCCCTCACACCACTGATTGGACGCGAGAGGGAGCTACAAGCAGTACGAGAGCTGCTCTTGCGCCCCGAAGTACGACTTGTGACACTGACTGGAACCGGGGGCATTGGCAAGACGCACCTGGCGCTATCACTTGGCAATGAGATACTTGAGGCGTTTGCCCAGGGGGTTTGTTTTGTCTCCCTGTCTACCATCTACGATTCCGAGCTCGTCATCCCGGCCATCACGCGTACGCTTGGACTGCCAGAGAGGGAAGGTCGCAGCTCACTTGGACGCTTAAAAACCTTCCTGCGCGACAAGCACCTCTTACTCATGCTTGATAGCTTCGAGCAGGTTCTGCTGAAGGCGCCACTCATCTCAGATCTGCTCTCCTCATGTCCCCAGCTCAAGCTAATGGTGACCAGCCGTGCTCTGTTGCATATTGGGGGTGAATACGAATTCACGGTTCCACTGCTTGAGGTACCCGACATACGAGAAGTACCGGAGCGCGAGAGCCTGTCGCAGGTTGGCTGCAATCTGTACGCGGTTGGAGGGCGTGCCGCTGGCCATCGAATTGGCAGCGGCGCAGAGTAAATTGTTGCCTCCCAGGGCTCTGCTCTCACGGCTAGAGTATCCTTTAGAGGTGTTGACTGGAGGGAGAAGGGATGCACCTGCGCGCCAGCAGACGCTGCTCAAGACGCTCGACTGGAATGATGACTTGCTCTCGCCAGATGAGCTAAAGCTGTTTCGAAGGCTCGCGGTCTTCGTCGGAGGATGCTCACTGCAAGCTGCAGAAGTTCTATCGATGGCGCTTGGGAGCTTGACGATCTCCGTGCTGGACGGTGTGCGATCGCTCGTCGACAAAAGCCTGCTGCGGAATGCTGTATCCGGGGAGGATGAACCACACCTGTCTCTCTTGGAGATGAACCGTGCCTATGCTTTGGAACGGCTGTCAGAGTGCGGAGAGCTAGAACAGACACGGGATGCGCATGCTGCCTACTACCTGGCGCTCGCCGAAGAGGCCGAGTCAGATTTGCCCGGTACCGATCAGGTCGCGTGGCAGGACTGGCTGGAGCGGGAGGTGGGAAATCTGCGAGCAGCGCTGGAGTGGCTGCTGGAGCGCAAGCAGGGAGAGGCAGCTCTACGGTTGGCGGCAGCCCTGCGGCAGTTCTGGTCGCTTCCCGGGTATCTCACTGAGGGTTGTAGTTTCCTCGAGCAGGCCCTGGAGGTCTCCGAAGAGAGCCAGGCGTCCGTCTCACCCACGGTACGGGCGAAGGCACTCTATGCCGCCGGGTGGCTGGCATTCAAGCAGAATGATCCCGCATACGCTATGCCACTGCTGGAAGAGAGCCTGCGGCTCTTCTGCTCCCTGGGGGATAAGCGAGGCACTGCTTCCGCACTGACCTGTCTGAGCACCATCTTGCATGTTCGAGGCGAAGGAGGAACGGCTACCGCTCTGCTCAAAGAAGGCGTCAAGCTCTACAGGGAGATCGGAGAGAACAGTGATCTCACAAAGAGAGTGGTGAGGAAGGAGGGAGCGGAAGGATCCCCGGCAACTCTCTCTGTGAGTCCCCCAATGCTCCCTGTGAGGTCTACAGAGCCACTTTTTCCTCCTGCTTATGAAGAACTGACGGCACGTGAAATCGAGGTGCTGCGACTACTCGCGACGGGAATCAGCAACAAACAGATCGCCGGGCGTCTTGTCTTAAGCCCGCACACCGTCAATGGGTATATCCATTCGGTTTTCGGCAAGTTGGCCGTCAATTCGCGCAGTGCTGCCACGCGCTATGCGCTTGAACATCAACTTGCTTGATATCCTTAACCTGTACCCTTTTATACCCTGTGATATATAGCTCTCTGAGGTATCTTCTGCTATACTCCTAAGCAGGAATCGTAGGAATCGCTGATCCGCGCTATAGAAGATAGCCTTTGAGGCGAGAAACTGTTGAGCTGAGAGGCAGTACCGCGATCGGTGCCGAGGGGATCGAGTTCTTCTCGGATGAGCTCGCCTGGGACATACAGGAGGAGATCCCGAACGACTCGGCAGACTGTCGGTGTTCTTCGGTATTCTGCGCCGTCGCCGACGGTCTCCAAGACCATCAGCAGATGGTCGAAAGGGCGTCTGATCCTGCCGTGACACGCATAGGAGGACGAATAGCGAATGAGCACCCATGACTGAGAAAGGAGAAGGAGATGAATCTGATCCGCAAGCTGGAGGAATTGCCGGCGTACATACACGCGATGGAGGGGTACGTCTACGGCTTCCCGCTGGTCCTCATGGACGTAACGAACGGAGTGCTGACAGCGGCGTCGAGATCCGGCGAATATAGTGCTCCCATCAACCAGTTCTTCCGGTTGACGGAGTACGTAAGCCCGGATTTCAAGAACGTGGTGCGAGTCAGCCGGAGCGGACTGTGGTCGGTGGCCGTTCTCGATCTTGATCAGGAGCCGATCGTTGTTTCCCACCCCGATGCCAAGGGGCGCTACTTCGTGATGCAAATGATGAACATGTGGACCGACGATTTTGGCTCGGTGGGCAGCCGCACCACCGGCACGGAGCCCGGCAACTTCCTGATCGCGGGGCCCAAATGGGATGGCGCAGTGCCGCCAGACATCAAGGAGACCTACCGCTGCTCCACGCGCTTTGCGTGGGTGTTGGTGCAAACGGTAGCCAACGGCCCTCAGGACTTCCCGCAAGTAATCGCGCTTGAGCATGAGTACAAACTCACGCCGCTCAGCGCCTGGGGCAAGCCATACACGCCGCCCGACAACGTCCCCATCGATCCCACGGTGGACACCACCGCGACTCCCTACGACCAGTTGCGATTGATGAATGGGGTGACGTTCTTCAAGCGCCTGGCGATGCTGATGAAGGACAACCCGCCCTACGCCGCCGACGCGCCGATACTCAAGAAGCTCAGAGCGATCGGCGTCGAGCCGGGCAAGGACTTCGATGTCGACCAGCTCGATCCGAAGCACGCAGAGGCGCTGAATCGAGCGGCGAAGCATGTCTGGAGCGAGGTCGAGTCAGCTCCGTTGCAGATGGCAAACGTGAACGGTTGGATACTTCCCCTCAACCTGGGGAGGTACGGTACTGACTACAACACCCGGTGCGTCGTGGCCTGGCTCGGGCTTGGCGCGCTGACGTCGGACGACGTGATTTATCCCACCGCTTACGTGGATGGCGATGGAAAGCCACTGGACGGCGCCAGGAAGTACGTTCTCCATTTGGGGAAGGAAGAGATGTTCCCCACGAACAGCGGGGTCTGGTCCATTTCGGTGTACAGAGAGAACTTCTACGTGCGCAACTCCATCGAGCGCTATGCGATCGCCCCCTGGATGCCGCTCAAGTACAACGCGGATGGATCGCTGGACGTGTACATCCAGGCCGAGTCACCGGGCGCGGACAAAGAAGCGAACTGGCTGCCGTGTCCCCCGAGCGGCCCGATCAACGTGAGCATCCGCGTCTACTGGCCGAAAGAAGCGATGCTCGACGGGCGCTCCGAGGACCACCTTGTGGTGCAGGCCAGCACGTACCAGATTCCGCCGCTGATGAGGGTGCCATAGATTCAAGACGGTACGAAGCGCTGTTTCGACATAGCTGGGTGGACGAGTGGTGGGCCTTTACGATCGCCCGGAGATAGGCATGCACCCGTTCATTAATGAGCCGCATGTCCAGGCGAACCATGGCGGGTGATCATAAAGGACTTTCTTCTGAAATTAGGGGTAGGGCAACATCAATTTCATGCGCAGTGGTGCGCCTGCTGCGCATGGCTCATTGTTGGCGAATGCGAGAAATACGCGTTCCCGCATTCCCAGCCCCCAGGGCATAGCGACAATCACATAACTATCGTATTCGCCAGCAAAGTCCAAGGGTACTCCCCTAACCACGTCTACTGCGCAGTGCCAAAAGCTGTCCTCACGCCAGGTAGCATGCAATACAGCAGGATGATGGCATTGACGATGATGGAAAAGGATACATCCTGCCAGGTGGTTGCACCGAGCATCGAGATGAAGTCGAGGGTAAGGTAGAAGAGGGTGACGATCACCAGGAACATCCAGGCTCCAGGTTGGACTCGCCAGAGCATCATCGTCAGCCAGATGTAGACCCAGACGAGCAACCCATACATCAGCGCTGTAAAGAAGCTGACATACCGGACTGTATAACCAGCAGGACCAATGACGAATGGGATGATCCCTATGAACTGGAGCGCATGGATGGCAGCTATGACTGCCGCGATACCAGCCAGGATCGCGAGAATGGTGACTCCGATGGGACGTTCTTTCGCTTGAGATACCTCACTCATTTCAGGTAACTCCTTTCGATATGCAGAAATTGAGAACAACACAGTGCGTCGTGTCTCTCCTGGAGACAACCGTCGTTGAAACAAGCTTCAAAGACAGTCACACGATATGCACCACTACTCTCAGTTTACACACATGAGGCTAACAATACATCCTCTAAATATACTGTTTTTGACATGTTGTCAGTATGGGTGGGAATATAGAACAGTCAGCTTGTCCAGTGCAAACATACTAAGCCTCCGACTCTCCCGGGCTTTTCTCGTTCTGAACGCGAAAAAAACAGTATATTTTAAGGATGTGTTCTTGAGCGGGGAAGAGTATTCTTTATAGGAGATGAGCTCTGTGCATTCCGTCAAAAACGAGGAGCATTCATTATGATGTCTTCCCTAGATGAGGTTACGAAGGAGAGCAACCATGTCTGAAAGCACACCAAACTCAAGCGGTCAGCCGCAGGCAGCGCAAACTGGTTCCAGCAGCGAAGCCCAAAGAGCATACCCCAAGCTCTGGTTGGTCATCCTCCTGGCGTTTGTCGCAATCGTTTTTACGGCCCTGTGGTTGGGAGCCTATAGTTTACTCAACAAAGCCATCTGGTCAAATAACTTCGTGACCAGCAACAAATGGACCATTCCGGTGGGAGTTTTGTTCTTCTCACTGCTGGTTGGGCTTGTCCAGAAGTATCTGCGTGCCCCAACCGTGATCCATGGCGGGGCTATGGAGTCCATGAAAGGCGGAGGCCATGACAAGACCGATTACACGACCTTTCCGGGCGCGCTGCTCACGTCCTTTTTCTCGCTGCTCTCCGGGGCCAGCGTCGGGCCTGAAGGAGCCCTGGGCGCTCTCGTCCAGGACATCACCGCCTGGATGGGGGAGAAACTGAAGGTCGCTGAGGAATCGAAATTAGGGTTATCGTTGGCAGCGCTGGCCTCGGCGTACAACGGCATTATTGGCAGCCCCTTGTTCACAGGGGTGCTGGCGACCGAGTTTCAGATCGGCGGGAAAGAACTGGGCATCGCGTTCCTGGCCTGGAACCTGCTGGCGGGCGTCATCGGCTACTTTTTCTTCACCCTACTGGGATTACCGGTCTTTGCGCAATCTATCACCTTTACGCCCATCAGCACGCTGACGCTAGCGTATGCTCTCTATGCGATCCTGCTCGGCCTGGTGGGGGCGCTGGTGACGCTGCTCATCGCGGTGAGTTTCCAGGTCTTCGGCAGGGTGATGGGACGATTCGGAGAGCGGGTCGTCCTGCGAACCATGGTCGCGGCGGTGGTCATCGCCATCGTGGTCTATTTCTTCCCGGAGTTGATGTTCGACGGTTACACGCAAATCAAGCCAATCATCCAAAATCCAGCGCAATACGGTGTGCTGCTGTTGCTGCTCTTTGCGCTGCTGAAGATCCTGCTGCTGGGGCTATCGTTCAAGAGCGGGTACCTGGGTGGCCCGACATTCCCAACTTTGTTTTCCTGCACGATGGTCGCGATGGCGCTGAGCCTGCTATTCCCGGCCATTCCGGTGTCCATCCTCGTGCTGTGCATAGAGTCGGCTGCCGTCGGACTGCTGTTGAGTGCGCCTCTGGCTGCTATCCTGCTGGTGGCGGTGGTAGGGACGGCTGACCCGTACCTGATTGCGCTGATGTGCCTGTCCACGGTCACAGCGATGTTCGTGGGCGCTGGCGTCAAGCGCTTGATGGCGCGGCGCGCTGCGGGTAAAGCAGCAGCAACTCCCGCGACAGAATAAACACATACCACGTGATGCGCCTCTTGTACCGTGCGACCGCCAATACGCATCAACCTAGGCCGCGAAGAAGCCTGGGTTGGGCGACGAGTTGAAAGGCCGCAGGCTGCTTCCGTCGTGCATGGACGTGACACCCCGTCGCCATCGAGGGAACCCTCTCGCCTTGCCAATGCGCGGCAGGAAGCTACAACCCTGTCATGCGGAGCCCATTCGTTGCACTCAGGGTAAACTCCGCGAAGCATGTGGGTGCCCCTCGAGCCAGGCCCTTCGCTGCGCTCAGGGTGACACTGTTTGGCATCTGAGGTTGATACGTACCGGGCGACCGCAAGGGCCGCTCAGCTACCTTCCCACCTGTGAATGTTCCCTCTAAAAATGTAAGTTGCACTTCACATGTATGTAACAATCCCTTAAGGTGATAGATGTATGTTTCTCATAGCAGAGAAATTGAGACTTCTTTGTGAGACTTCTTTGTAAAAATTTTACAAAAGGATGTGATATACTTGTGATGTGCCAGATGCACTCGTACCAAAGAAGAATACCTGTTCCAACTCCCTGTGCTCTTCGATGAAGGGGTCAGCTTGAGTAGCTATCGTTCAACACGCAAGACAACAAGATCGTTTTTTGTATGCTGTGCTCTTATCCACGTTCATCAAAGACTCATCTGCAATGGGGAAGTCTGGGGCCGATAATCGCTCGCAACACTGATCTGCTGATCAGTGTGCCGCCTGGAGCGGAGCAGAACCTGCGTCGTGAAAACTGACGGTCCGGAGGCTATATGCGTGTGATGACAGAGGATTCTGTGTATGCCTCGTATACTCCCAAGTGTGAAAGGCGAGCGGCTCTACCGGTCGGAGACCGAGCGTGATCCCATCGTAGTTGGGACTCCCGCATGGTACGACTGGTTGGAGCAGCATACTTCATTTACCTTCGTTGATGCTGCTGGCACCTTTACGGCACGCAAGAGTATACTCCGCACCAGGGGTTCCTACTGGAAAGCGTACTACAGGCGTCAGGGCAAGCTCTACCGTATCCACCTGGGACACTCGCACGCGCTGACCCTGGAACGACTGCAAGCGGCTGCACGAGCGTTCGCAGGCGAGCACGGTTCAGGCGAACCGACCGACGTGTCCTCGACGCAGACTGCTGCTTCCAGGCTCCACATGCACACATCACCCCGCATGGCACTCACTGGCGACCATCCCATGGCCCTGATGCAGACCAAACTCTATCGACCACGCAAGCGTAGCGACCTGATCTCCCGTGCCCGTCTCCTCGAGCGCTTAAATGCAGGGCTGAGCGGCAACGTCACGCTGGTATCGGCCCCGGCAGGCTTTGGTAAGACGACTTTGATAGCACAGTGGATACAGTCGATCGATCGTCCTACGGCCTGGCTTTCCCTCGATGAGCACGACAACGAGCCGCGTGCCTTCGTACAATCGCTCACCGCCGCCCTGCAAAGTGCCTTTCCCGATGCGTTTCATGGCATCGCCAGCTTATTCGAAGCACCGCGTTTCCCCTCAGTCGATTATGTCGTCCCTCTACTCATCAATGATCTGGCCGATCTGCCTGACGATCTCATGCTGGTGCTGGATGATTATCATCTCATTCGCACTCGTGAAATCCATACCTTGCTCGATCAACTGATTGAGCATCTGCCTCCTCAACTACATCTTGTGCTCATCAGCCGATCCGACCCGCCGCTGCCCCTAGCCAGATGGCGTGCCCAGGGGTACCTGAACGACCTGCGTCCCGCTGTCCTGCGCTTTACACGCGAGGAGACGGAAGCCTTTCTCACACAGGAGCTGGGAAGCGTTGTGGCACACGAGACCGCGGCTTCACTCGAAGAACAGACGGGAGGCTGGATTGCAGTGTTGCGGCTTGCTGCGCTCTCCCTGCGCAACACTGCTGACCCCGCAGCATTTATGGAACAGCTTCATAGATATACTGATCACTCGATACAGAGTTACCTGGTTGAGGAAGTGCTTGCCCAATTAGCGCCTGCCGTGCAAGATTTGCTCGTGAAGGCATCGATGCTGGAGCAGTTCTGCACCGAGCTGTGTGTAGCGATTATTGGCAGTGATACCTCATTGGAGCACGTACAAGCTACCCTGAACTGGCTGGAGCGTTCGAATGTGTTCATTATCCCTCTCGACGAGCGCCAGGGCTGGTATCGTTTTCACCACCTGTTCCAGCAGTTATTGCAACAGCGCTTACAGGAGAAGAGCAGCACAGAAGAGCTTGCTATGTTGCACCGGCGAGCAAGTAGGTGGTATGCAGAGCAGGGACTGATCGAGCAGGCGATCGACCACGCACTTAAGGCGGGAGATGTGTCGGGTGCGACGAGTCTGATGGAAGCGCAATTTCTCCCGGCATTCGAGCGGGAGCAGGTGGTGCAGATGGAACACTGGCTGGGCCTAGTGCCGGAAGAGCAGATTCAGGGCAGCCTCGTTCTGCTTTTCGCAAGAGCATGGATTTTGCAGGCCCATGGGCAGCTTAAAGATATTCCGCGCTTATTGACTACCGCTGAACAGCTCTTAGAAGCCAGTAGCGACAGTAGGAGGAATCTGGACGACCCGCATTCCAGGCTCCTGCATGCGCTGATTGCAACTGCATGGAGCCATTTCCAGTATTTTACCGGGCAGTTCCAGGTGAGCCTGGAGAGTGCTCACTCTGCGTGGAAATGGCTCCCGCCAGGCGAGGAGTATGTAGTAAGCATTATCCTGACGCTCCTCGCCTGGTCAAACCAGGCTATTGGGCAGGAAGACGTTGCGCTCCTTGAACTGAACAACGCCCTGAGAGAACGGTCGATGCGTCTCAATGGCACTGCGCGCCTGCTTTTTGCTCAGGCATGGATCTATCTGGCAGCAGGCAAATTGCATCAGGTAGAACACACTGCGCGCCATTTGCTGCAGGTCGCGCAGGAGGCCAATATGGCATTGAGTCAACATTTTGCCCATTGGTTGCTGGGTGTGGTGCATTACGAATGGAACAACCTGGATGCGGCGGTGTACCACTTCTCAGCCGTGATCGCCAACCAGCACCAGGCGCACTTTTGGGTGGTGCGGGACGCTCTGTGCGGCTTAGCCTTGACCTATCAAGCTCGGGGGTTGGACGCCCAGGCGCAGGAGACCGCTCGCACCTTGCTCGAATTGGTGCAGGAGCAGCACAATATACGCGAGCTCATGACGGCCTATGCCTTCAGTGGACGGTTGGCGCTGTTGCAGAACAAAGTGGAGGAGGCAGCACATTGGCTCGAGCTGGCGGGAGAGCAAGAAATACGGGGACCGATGCTGTTCCTGGAGGATCCGCCCATTACCACAGCCTGGATGTTCCTTGCTCAAGGCGATGAGGTGAGCGTGACACACGGGCAAGCGTTGCTAGACAAACTCTTGCAGCATGTCGAAAGTATGCATAGTACGCGCAAGACGATTCAGGTGTTAGCCCTACAAGCCTGGGCGTACGATCTGCAAGGTCGTGAGAGCGAGGCGCTCGATGTGCTCGAATACGCGCTTACCCTGGCGCGTCCCAATGGGTTCATCCGCACCTTTGCCGATCTACCACCGTTGGTCAACGTGCTTCAGGGGCTGCGCAAGCGCCGCAAGGCACGAAAGGAGATCGACACAAAGCTGGATACCTACCTCCAAGGCCTCCTGGCGGCCATGAGCTCCAGGGCTGCGCAACCAGTGTCTACGGAAGCGCTGCTGCGGCAAGAGGGCCTTGAATCTTTGACCGGTCGTGAACTGCAAATCCTGCGATTACTCGACAAGGACCTCACGAATAAGGAGATTGCGCGTGAGCTGGCGCTCACAACCGGAACGGTCAAGGTGCATACCAGCAATGTCTATCGCAAGCTCAG
>WNFX01002938.1_pt1 | contig 17076 bp, 13 predicted proteins | sample 5400111 | NCBI WGS metagenome assembly WNFX01 (sample SAMN13153363, study PRJNA577476) | soil metagenome | isolation source: 40 cm soil or saprolite under grassland replicate 1 | place: USA:California | collected 2016-06-15 | reverse complement strand
AATATAATCATCCAGGGCATACTCCATACCATACCAGGGAATGGTGCCGGCATGACGTAGAGTTTCCACGGGTATGCGTGTTACCAGCGACATAACCTGGGCATAGGTGTCGTTAAACTCATCCAGCACTTCTCTAAAAGTTTTCTCTTTACGCGCCGCGACTTCGGAATCGTTAAAGTTACTGCCAGGATCAGTAAACTTGTTCAAGTAAGGAGTAGGGCCACCACCTACGAAAGTCGTCAGCACATCTACCAGCACATGTTCATAAGAGGCCAGGTGGGCAATGATATCCTTCACTGACCATACCCCGCATGCGCCCGGGGTTTCCCATGCCGATTCGGGGAAGCCTTCGATGGTTTGTAGTACCGTTCCATGACCATACTTCAAGATGTCAACTGCGTTCATTGGATGTTCCTTTCTTCATCTCAAGATCTCCAAAGACGAATTAATACACTGCCATTATATCCCATGTCTCAGCCATATAATACAGCTTTGAGACACTATGCGGAGTCAGGTTACGATAGTACAAGGAGCTCGGGTTAGCAGCTTCAACGATGGCAACTTCTTTTTTCGAGATCTGCTACGCCTATATAGGACTCCCACCAGCCTCCTTTCGGCGCAAAGGTGGCAAGCGTTTTCTCTCTGATCATTAAGGCACGCTTAGGCAGAGCGTCACGACTGACACTTCCAACTTCTAGCTAGGTCTCCATGACGGTGCCGATAAGCTTACCCCTTCGCGGTCACGATGATGGAAAGCCATACAGGCTGGTCTTTGACGCATTCCACACCTGGGCATGGCTAAATATCACATCGGCTGGAGCCTCGCTAGAGTTACCACCAAACACCCCCATTTGACCAGCACGGTAAGTAGTATCACTTGCATTGGTGATGTACTGCTGATTGATATACAAGTAGATGCTACTTCCAAGTGCAATGATCGTCAGCATGTTGGTCTGGTTCAAGCTCGTCCTGATGAAAGAAGAGGTGCCATTGCGCAGCACGTGGTCATGCGTTCCAGTATTGTCTACAGAGGTGATGAGCTTGTAGGTCCCATTGTGATCGATGAAGAAGGAATAATACTTCGTCTGCGAACCATCAGCGCGGAACACCATCCTACCAAACTCCCCGTTGACGATGATCATCTGGACCTGGTAAGCCAGATCGCCAAAGTTCGTCGCCTGCGCAAGGCACGGCGTATACGGTGCGCTGACATGATAGACTCCCCCACTGAACGCACAGCTAAACTTCCCATCCGCAGAGGTCGTCTCGGTCCAATTATTGGTGTTGTTTGTACTCAAGGGGTCATCGAGCGCTGGAGTGCCATGCGTGATCTGAGCATACAGGGCCTGCGGCGTCTGCACGGAAAGGGTAGTCATCACTTGTGGTGCTTGTATCGTAGGTGAAGCGTGAGGTTGTTGTTGGCCAGAGAGAAGTGCCGTTCTCAAGTAGAGAGCACCACCTGCTCCGACGATCAGCAGCACGAGGACGATCAGCAGAACATTCTTCCCTGTTGAGAGCCATCGACGACGAGGTTGAGGCGGAGGGGCGGCATAAGGACTGGACGGTGTATATGGGTACTGCTCTGACTTGCTGTCCACACCGGCATTCGGCACGGATAACTGACCGCCAGGTTCCGCGGAATACGTTGGAGCAAACCTATTTAGCATAGGACTTGGCGAACCACTTGGCACGGGTGCCTGGGGAGTAGCCGTGTTCAATGATAATTGCTCTCTCGCTTTTCTCAGCACTTTTACGAGTGTGTTAAGCCCCGTCGCGTACCTTTCCCTACGCACGTCAATATATGTGTATTGATGAAATCTATCGGGACACAGTCTGACCATTCGGTGCCACCTATCCATATTGGATAAATACGATTGGGATGATATCGTTTGGCGAGATTAAGTTCACCCTTTATGTACAGCGATTTTGTAACCCCTGGTGAGGCAATCAATACTATAGCATAGGCATTACGAATAGCGTCACGTATCGAAGTCTCCCAGTCAGGAGAGCCAGGCTTGATATTCGTTTCATCGCGCCAAACCTGGAAGCCATGTGCTTGTAAATCTCGTACCAGGCGATTTACAAACACTTCTTCAGAACGAGGGTAAGAGATAAACACATAAGGTCCTTGCAGTGTTGATGTGTTCATCATTTGCTCCCTTTTCCTACTTTGTGGGATTATCTATTCTACTCTTACACGTGAGTACACGCGAGGCAATAAGTACCTATTCATGCTGACTCCGTAAACAACTTTATGTTCATTGACTAAACGATGGAGTAGTGACATTTTTTCTGAATAAGCGGCATTGTTATTACCAGTTCCCACTTTAGAATAAGTGTAAGCAAGGCAGTTTGTCAAGAGTTGTGAGATAGCGTATCCATTGCTAAGTTGCGGTAGGTCATGAGCAGCAGGAGGGAATGAGCAGTACTGTGCCGGGCGAGATAATGGAGAAATTCCAGGCTCATATCGTCGCTCCAATGTAAGTCCTCAACAATCAGCAGAAGAGGTTGTTTTGTAGCCAGGCTTTGCCTATTCCCGCTTCACCCCTGAGAAGAGCAACCTGCCCCCATCAGCTCTTTGTGTTATCAAGAAGTATTCTGATTTCTAATACTACCATGCTGGCATACGCTTTGCTATTCCTCAAACTCTTCATACCCATGTTCCCAGATAGCGCTGCGATGTGTGTTGGTCGAAATACCCAGGATTTTTGGCGCTGCAACCATACGAATATGCCCACGAGCCTGTACCAGGTAGGTCATCGAATTTGGGCGTAAGTACCGTCGTTGAATAGTATACTCTATTACTTCAGTGTAATCATCATACGCACCTCCGGCTATCTGTATTCCGCGTATTTCTCCCTCCCAGGGCGTAGGGCCATACCACGAGAAGCGCACCCGCTCCCCAATTTGGTAAGCTGGCTTTGGCAGGGCATTTGGATCAACTTCTGGAGGGAACTCAACAGTAGTGAAGCCGTGTTTAGGTATCCAGCGCTGGTGATCTTGATCCCAATGAAGTGAAGGAAGGTAGTTGTCAGTCATACATAATTTTCAGTGCCATCGTCAACGTCACCAGCTTCATCATCGTTGCTTTCATCCTCTTGATCTTCCATAGCTACCGGCATAACCTTAGACACCCAGGGAACGTTGTCCTTTCCACTATTGTAGCGTAACAATTTCTCCCAATCTATGCTGCCATCAGGGTTGCCAAAGTTGTTGAGAAAATCATGCTCAAATCTATTAATTACATTGTTTCGTTCTTTCTCATATTCTTTCCGGTTTTGTGTCGAGTTATTACGCATGAGATTAATTAGAGCTATTGCTTCGTATGCAACAGGCGATTTCTCGCCCGATAATGCAGTTTCCTCACGTTCTATACTCGCTATCGATTCGAAAAAGGTATCACCAAAAATACTTTCATCAGATGATGATATATATTCTTCCAGCATCTTCTCGACGATTTTTGAAACCGAGGAACCACTAGTGGCACAAAGGAGGTAAAGATTCTTCTTGCGAAGAAGGTCACTTAGCATGACCCCGGTGAGCTTCATTAAACGTTGCCGATAAAATTCGTCAAAACTTTGTTGTACTAGATTCTCGATTCTCGACGAACTCATAAATATTTTCTCCTTCATTCCGTTACTGTCTCAAACAGAGAGGTTAGAGTCTGTATTAGGTCTAACAATTGATCAAGATGGTATTCTTCTGCTTTGAGGCAAAACGGAAGAAATCAGGATTTGGTTCTATTTATGAATTCGATTCTGATCTGATCATCTGCCGCACATCCGTATGCACCGTCAACTGGAACACATCTGGCCTGGCATAATGTCCCGCCACATCGAGCATCCACTTCGGGCCTTGCACCATGCGCGGATCAATCTCCGCGTAGAGGATTTCCTCTTGCTTGCGCACCGGCCCTGCGATAAATTGCCCTTCGGGATTGACAATTGCGCTGTCGCCAATATTGATCCACTCCTCTTCTTCTGCGTAAAACTTCTGCTTCATTGTGTAATGATCAGGGATATCGTCTTTACGCATTGCGATACAGCAGCCGATTACGTACACCCTGCCCTCTTTGGCGATATGCCGCAATGTGGAGAGCCAGGGTTGGCCGCGATCCCACGTCGCCGCGACATAGATTTGTGTACCCCAGGCATACATAGTGTAGCGGGCCAGCGGCATATAATTCTCCCAGCAGATTAAACCACCGAGTTTTCCCAGTGGAGTTTCGTAGACCTGCAATGTGCTGCCATCTCCCTGTGCCCAGACCAGGCGCTCGCCGCCCGTTGGCACCAGCTTTCGATGTTTGCCCAGAATCTTGCCCTGTGCATCGATGTACAACAGCGTGTTATACAGACTTGCGCCACTCGCTTCGACATTACGTTCACTCATCCCCATCACCACGTAGGCATTGGCAAGCCGGGCTGCGCGGCACAGCCTGTCCGTGGCATCACTGGGAATCGTGATCGAGTTGGATAGCAAATCAGAGTACAACTCATTGAGTACAACCTCTTCACCGGAAGGGATAGCCCATACCCAATCAGGATAGGTCGGGATGAAGGCTTCTGGAAAGACAATCAGCCGCGCCCCTTCATTGCCAGCGGTAGCGATCAACTCGCAAGCCTTGTCGATAGTCGCTTCGCGATCAAGAAAGACAGGTGTGGCCTGCACTGCGGCAACTTTGAATGTAGCGTTGGTGTTCTCGTTTGACATGACTTTTGATTCCTTTCCTGGGGCTAGTTATTACTATGCAGCAGGTGCCAGTACCAGAGCTGCCATCAATTGTGCATGATAATACGCCGTGTTGGCTCCTCCTTCTCCCGGTACTGGATCGATACTCTCATCTCCGTTTATATCTACACCGTTCAAGGCATGATTCGTTAATGTAACAATCTCCTGTACTTTTGCTGTATTCGTAGGATTATTGAGCAAGGCAATAGCATCATTATTGATAGTGGTAATCCAACCTTTCATATTTCCAAGGCAGATATTCACATGTCCTGCATGGACGCGAATACTGACTGTCGTATCAGATTGAGTAGCTGCAAGCGATGCATGGGCTTGTCCATTCACTATGTAACCGTTGGTGCCCAGAAGGCCGTAACCATCGCCGCTTTGGGTGATATTTTGTGAGGTGCAGTTGTTCGAAAGTTGCTGGTAGTGTGAGCCTTGTGCACCCTCGGCTATATCGATGATGCTTTGAGCTGCGCATTGAATAGCGGAAGTATTTCCGCTGCCCGCAATACTTTGTAGCAATTGAGATGCTGCGCTTAATTTCTGTGCCTGGTCTACCAGCCCCACCATCAATCCGATCTTCCCTGGTGTGTCGAAAAAACTCACGAGTAAATGCCTGATATGTACAAAGGCATTGGGTGGAAATGTGGCAGAGAGTATCATCCTGCCTGTTGGCAGAGTAACCGAGCCTTGTTCAAGTGTAATCTCAACCTTGTTACCTCTACCCAGTTGATTATGATTGCTAGTAGATTTGACAGAATATGTTCCATCCTTGTTCTGTGAAAGTGTGCCAAGAGCGATGGTGTGTTCACTCTGTGTATCGACAAGCCACGCATCATACTGGGAACCGGCAGTTGGAGCAGTCAGCCCGTTCGCGCTTATGGTGACCACATTGCTATGCCCGGAACCATTCGAATTATCGCTGAAGCTAACTACGCCTGTGGCGTTTGCAGCGATAGGAGAATTGCCAGAAGTGTTACTCGTTGAGGACGTATTGTTTTTGAGCAGAGCAACAACACCTAGCGTGCCACCGGCTATAACCAGTAGTGCCAGCACCACGAATAAGACAATGCGCCCATTGTTGCTCTTGCGCGAGGGAAGCTTCGGTGACGAAGGTATGGGAGGAGTATCAGACACAGGGACATAATTTCTTACTGGCGTTTGCTGTGCTGATCGCTGCGAACTTTGTGTGTTGGTTAAGATGGTAGGAAGTCCCGATTCATCTCCCCCAGCTTTATAAGCAACTGTTGCTCCTTGCGCCTGCAATGGCGCTATTTGTTTCCCGCAGTTGCCACAAAAAATGGTACCTTCATCCAGTTGCGCATTACATTGTGGACATTGCATTGTTCAAGTCTCCTCTGATTTCTATTTGTATCTGGATCACGAGATCCTTCGCTTCATCGCTATTGGACTAATATCGATGGTACAACCCTGGCATCCCCCGAAGTAGAGTTCTTACGGAAGTATATCATGCTTATCTAGTGGCCGTAAGCGCCGATTCATAGTGGTGTAATAATATGCAACACATTTGTAAGTAGTTCCATCACTCCATGAAAAAGAATGATAAGCAGTGCCAGACATGCCAGGATCATATGCACCGGGCGCCAGGCGCTGATAATCAAGCGAGCGCGCTTCTGCTTGTGCAGTGATTGTGCCAGGCTTGCGCGAGCTACCAGTATCTCATAAGCTCGTTGAAAATCGACCTGCTCACCTGGTTCAAGCGTTGGCATTCTGCTGGGGATGCTACTCGACCCGTCGAGCGCTTGCAGGCAAAATGCCTTGAATTGTTCCGATTTGCCGGCACTCAGTCTCTCAACGGTGTATTCCAGTTCCAGAATTCTTTCATCCAGGGCGCGAGCGATACCAATACCGTTCATGCTGGCGTCACGCGCAATCGTATGTGCCTGCCAGGTATCAAGCAGACGTCCGACGATGCCGCTCAGAACCAGGAAGATCAACGCGAGTAGCGCGCTTGTTCCCCAGTAGGCTTGTGTGAAGCAACTTGCGTTCTGGCAATAGTCGTGCAGGATATGCGTATAGTTTTCGTGTAAAAGCGCGATCAATACCGCGCCTATACCTATCCATGTATGCATCCAGAGCCAGTTACGCGCCATCCCTGGCAATCCGCGCGCAAATCGCCGGCGCAACGAGTACGAGGCCGATGCAAGTACCAGTATGAAAGCAAGAATGCCAAAACTGCGTAATGGGTCGTTGAACGGCCCCGGAAATGGCTGCGTCTTGATAGCAACAAGGTACAAAGCAAAGACGCCCCCATTAAGGAGAAGCGAGGCCGCGAGCCAGATCCACCATGGTTTAGTGGTCGGCGCTTTCCAGATGCGTCGCTGTGCTGGTGTAGATGATTTTGTTGCAAGAGCCATAATATGGTCCTCCTAATGCGCTCTTCGCCGCAAGATGTCCTCCGTAGAGCCGAAAAACGTTGTTGGCTGGATGCGGATTGCGGCCCCCGTTGGGCAGGCCTGCACACACGCCTGGTTATCGTAACCTGCGCACAGGTCGCACTTGATCGCCAGTTTTTTACGCATCTCACCAAAAGCGTCAGTGGGCTGATGCACGTTGAGAGGTCCAGGTGCAGCAGCGTTTTGAAAGATGGGAAGTGATGTGCGACCGCGCTCCTTGCCTGCGCCTTTCTTAAAGAAGTCACTGAACTGGTTCCAGGTATTGCGAGGCTCACGCTCGTCTTCGAGCGTCATAATGGAAATGTTGTCATAAGGGCAGCGTTCAGCGCAGATGCCACAGCCGATGCAGCTTTCGGTAATATAGACCTCGCCACTCGGCAGGCGTGCTATACCCGCACGGCTACATAACATGCATACAGGGTCCTGGCATTGACGACACGCGGTCGCAATACTGATATTACCGACGATCATGCCCTTGCGGTTCATACGCGAATGGCCATGACGTCGAGCGCACGCTTCTTCACATTCATTGCAATGGATGCACTTGTCCAGATCAAGCACCAACACTTCGGTTCCCTCGATCACTCCCCCACCAACCAGCGAACGCAGACCTGCGCGCGCTTCAGCATCTGAAAGTGGATTCGCAGATTCAGTATGTGTATGCGCAAGTGGGTCGAAAAATCCTGTTTGTGCGGCTGCGGCAGCATCGCGATACTGCTGTAGCCGCAAAGTGAAGCGCTGATCGACTTCTGGATAGCGTGTAAAGATGTTCAACAGAACTGCGCGTGGCACTTCCGCTACCCTTGTGCGTGTAATTGCTGTGACTGTAACTGCCCGCCCATCGCCAAGCAAATCAAGTCCACCCGCGAAGTAATCTCCTCCCTGGCGATAGGCGATAATACGCTCATCCGTTTTATCACGTCCTGTTCCAGCAGTAGTGCGACGAGCAACTTTCACAAATCCATCCAACAGCAAATGGAGCGATTCACGCGCCGGCACACCAGCACTGCCCCCACCTTCGCCGAAGAGGCGCTCATCCCGCTCATAACCTTTCACCTCTGTATGTTCGGCAACATTACGTATATCGGCGGCTGAGATGCCCTGAAACAGCGCCATGCGTTTGAGGACTGCTTCAATGGAACGCGCATTATGTAACTGCTCGAAGAAACGGCGCACAGCGGGGACGATCTCCATCAGGCGTTGCATGACCTGTTCTGGCACTTCAAGTACGACCGCAGCCGTTTGAGAGCGGACAGTCGCGTTGCGTTGCTGTCCGGTGAGCATGCCATGTTCACCCATATATTCTCCCCGCCGTAGTATAGCTACCGGCAAGTCTCCACCATCAGGTCCAGTTGAGGTAAGCTCGAAGCGCCCTTCCAGGATAAAGTACATCTCCCTGCCAAACTCTCCCTCGCGCATTACAACAGCTCCAGGTAGCAGTGTCAGTATCTTCGAGGTTGCAACCATATGCAACAGGTAATTCTCCGGCACCAATTGTGCATCGCTGAACATGGGCTGTTCGCGCAAACGGCTCAGCAATAACGACTGGTTCCAGCCAGAAGGAAGGAAGTTGAGTACGCGACTCATATCTACTGAACCATCCCACGAGATACCCAGGCGCTGTTTGAGCGAAAGCATCAACAGATCTCGATGATTATCAACGGGACAGACGGGAACGCATGAGCCACACATCACGCATTCGTCGGTAAAACGGGCGACATGGGGAGCGATGTCGTCAGAAATCGTAGCGCGGTTCAGGTCGGCTATATTGACCAGCGAGGACATAGGAACTGGGCAGGCACGCATGCAGCGGTCACAGCCGATGCACATATCTATCTCGAAGCGAATTTCATCTTCGGTGAGAGGTCGCAAGTCAACGCGGTGCTCAATACCCACCACTTTCTTTGAAGGCTGTATCTGCATGTATGTCCTCCCTCCTAACTTTTGAATACCGCATTCGAGGTTCCCAGTGGCGTGCCACAGGTTGCACAAAAACGCGCTATACTGAGATTTGATGCGCCACAATTACGACAGGGGATGGGCAGGGCGGGGGTGTTCAGGGCGGGGGCAAGCCCCGCCCCTACTATATACGACTGTGCCACACGTTCCTCCTGCCGTATGTTCATAAAGAATATCACGATGCCACCTATCAGAATGCGATCACCATGTACCAGGAGATAGGGGTTGTCTATCCTCACCTGGTTGACAATCACGCCATTAGCGCTTCCAAGGTCGCGAATATAGAAACCATCTGGGCCAGGAAATACTTCTGCATGCCTGCGTGAGGCGGCAACTTCAGCAAGCACAACATCGCATGCTTTGTCCCGTCCGAGTGTAGTACGCTTCCCTTGTATCAGAGAAACAACTTGTGGAGAGCCATGTTCTATGATGACGAGTGCAGGAGTTTCCTTGAACGTGGCAACAATGTTAGCGGGAAGCGCCTTTGTCGCCCCTGGGAGCATCAAGGAACCGTCAGCATTGAGAACGGGTTGTCCCGACAGTGGAAGTACTTGACCAGCCGCGATGGGATCGTAGAAACCCGTAGTCAGCTCATGTAATTTTGTTAAGCCTGGTAGCGTCTCGCTCCGTAGACGCGCTAGAGTACCCCCCACCAGACCAGTGCCTTGTATCCGGAACACAAACTTCACCTTTCCAAAACGCACCTGGTCATTCGGCTTCAAGATATATGCTCTCCCCGCCTCAAGCTGTACCTCGTTTATGAAGGTGCCATTTGAGCTTCCTACATCACGCACTACATATTGCATATTGGCATAGCTGATTTCGGCATGGCGCCGTGAGACAGAATCATGATCGATCAGCAAATAGGCCCCTGCTTGTCGACCTACTGTCATAACTTTAGTCGGACTCAAAAGTGTTTCTTCTTCGGAGCGTTGTAGGGACATTCCTTGCTGTTGCGCCTGAGATACTTCAACGACAGGTACCAGAAGTGCCTCCATAGGCAGTTGCGGCTTCGTTATGGTCGCCCTAACAGTCGTCCCTCCTGGGTAAGCTGCCTGTCGTACAGCTATATCCCCTTTCCTGACTGCACTCAGTACAGGCGGCGGTACGCCCTCTCGATCCAACCAATCACTGAGTTTGAAATCCTCGGTGAGCAATTGTGAAGCAACTGGCGACAGGTTCACACTGTGATCTATAGCGCGTTTGACGGCGAGTGCCTCCTTGCGGTTGCCCAGTGAAAGCATGCCGACAGGCACGCCATCTTTGAGTATCACTTTGCGATAAGTGCGTGGTAGAGGATCAGCTATAATTTCCTGGTACCCTTTCCCGTCTCTGGGTAGTTGTGTCATTCCACTGGAGGCGAAATCGAGTCCATACAAAAATGTAGCATTATAAAAAGTACTGGAGTGAAATGGAAAGCTGGTATCGAGTAGATCGAGCATACTATAGGCGGCTGCGCGAGCCTGCTGAATAGCTGGATACCATTGACCGATAACCCGGCTGCGCCCAGTCAGTGTATCTGTTGTTTCAAGGATATCACCTGCGGCGTATATATCGGGGGCGCTTGTGCGCATGGCGCTATCTACCTGCACCCCTCGCCCACAAGGAATGCCACTGTTTTTAATGAAGCCGATGATTGGCTCAATACCAATGGCGATTATCACCATCTCACACGAGATGCGTGCTCCGCTCGTGGTGATCACTCCTGAAATCGCTCCATTTTTACCCGTTATCTCGGCAATCTCTTCCTCGAGATGCACATCGACCCCATCGCGCCGTTCTTGCTGCAGCACGAGATCGGATGCGGTTGCATCCAGCACTTCTGACCAGAGTGTGCGACGGCGCAAGAGGTGGGTCACCTGGTAACCACGGTGACGCAGCGTTTCAATCGTTTCCAGAGCCAGTGTACCACTGCCGCTCACTACGATACGTCGCGCTGTACTAAGGCGGCTCACGACAGCCTGGTAATCGGCAACAGTACGCAACGTCGTAACGCCCACTAGATCAATACCAGGGCAGACGAGTTGACTTGCGCGAGCGCCGTTGGCAAGCAGCAAACGATCATAAGCGACATCCCGGCCGCTCTGCAAGTGGATTGTATGCTGACCTGCCTGTATGCCTGCTACCTGGTCAGACAAGAAGCGAATACGGTGATCCTGGTAAAAGCTGTTGGGGCGTGCCCAAAGTTTATCTTCGCGCACACGTCCCGCCAGGTAATCCTTCAAAGCTGGTCGGTAGTAAACTGGAAATGGATCATCGGCGATCACAGTGATATCTGCCGCCGCGTCTTCGTTGCGCAATATTTCGGCGGCTGTAACGCCAGCGATACCATTACCAATAATCAGGTAGGAGATCTGTCCAGGCATAAGAAAACCTCCACATTCATCACCCTTCTGTGATCGTACCATCTGGGTTTACTGAAATTTTGATCGCCGCAAGTGGTGTTTGTGCTGGCCCCTGCACAACAGCAGCATTTTTGGCAGGATCAAATTCTGCACTATGACAAGGGCATTTCAATATTTTATCCTGCGGAATATAGTCAACAGCGCACCCGGTGTGTGTGCAGGTAGAATCGAAAGCCACAAAGCGTCCATCCGGTAAATGGATGAGTAGACCAGGATTATTGTTGCCGGAAATGGAGAATGTTTTGGCGCTGTTTGAAGGTATATCCGAAGTGCGGGCCAACAGCAGCCCATTTGAAGATATCCCTGTTTTATTCGCAACCGGTGTATTCGCAGGGGAGGTATTGGCCGGAGATGTATTGCCCGCCAGGTAATTCCTGCCAAATACAGCTACAGCGAAGACAGCAGCAGCTATACCCCCGCCAGCTACAATGAAGCGGCGCCGCGAAACCGGTACCGCGTGAGTGCTTCTCCTGTCCCCCGCATCTCCCCTAATGTAGGGGCGGGGTTTATCCCCGCCCGTTCGCCCATTCCCGCCCGGTTGCACACTTCCACCTTGTCGCCCATTCCCGCCCTTCGCACGCTCAGCCAAATCTGAATGTACTGTTTGAGGTTGTCTTGATAGCGCGGGCTCTGAGGCTACGAAAAACGGTGTGCGTTGTGTATCAAGAGGAGCAACAATCTGGTGATACACATTAGCAAACTCTCCCGGTTGGCGGTAACGTTGCGCTGGTTCCTTTGCCATAGCCCTGGCAATAACATCGTCCAATCCTGTAGGAAGGTCATTGCGCCAAAGAGCGAGAGATGGAATAGGAGCCTGTAGATGCTGCTGAAAAATCTCTTCGCGTGTTTTACCTCTGAACACGCGATGGCCTGTGAGCAGACGATAGAGCACTGCCCCAAGGGCATACACATCAGTATAGGTATCGACAGTCTGACCGAGAATCTGCTCTGGTGCTGGAGCACTGGCCTCGTTCATGCCATACACACCTTTTCTTGTATCTGGTGGAGCGAATCGAGTGCCTATATCGAGCATGCGTATGACTCCGAAATCTGCGACAAGCAAGTCGCCATCCTGCCTGACGAAGATACAATCCGTTGTAAGATTGCGATGCAAAACTCCCTGTTGATGGGCACACTCGAGTGCAGAAGCAATTTGATCCAGGTAACGACTGGCAAGCACCATATCTACTGGCCCTTTCTGCGCAAGTCGCTTGCTTAGTGATTTCATAGGGAGATGAGGTGATACCAGGTAAGGCCAGGATGATCCTGTGGGATCATCAACTGCACTATGCGTCGCATAGTCAACAAGTGGAAGGATATGCGTATGTTGCAGAGAAGCTACCTGGTTTGCCTCTTGCTGAACACGTCCAAGGTAAACGATACGATCTTCCGGTGTCAAGTTCGAAGGCACGACAAGGATACGTAATCGAAAAAGTGTTCCTGATGCATTGGTACGCGCTACAAAAACACAACCTGATTCGCTCTGTTCAACGAGTTGTTCCAGGAAATAGTTTCCCAGTGTTGCCCCGATCAACCTATCGAAAGCTGAGCGCTCTACCATTGCCAAGCCCCCTATATCTTCGCATAGACCAGCGCACTTCTGGTCTTATGCAAGTATACGACATAGGTAATACGTAACTCATGCGTAAGATTACCCATTTTGGCTAAGATAGCACTTCTTCTGTTTGGTTGATTGGACGAACCTGTAACGTATAGACCATCACGGTACCAAAACGTACCTGGTCATGTGGATTGAGGATATGCACACTATGAGGCTCCAGGCGTTTGTCATTCAAAAATGTGCCATTCTTGCTCCCCAGATCGCGCAGCAGAAAATGTCCGTTGGCATAAGTAATCTCGGCATGGAGGCGTGAAACAGTATAGTGGTTGATTAACAAGGAAGCGTTTGGGTCGCGACCAATGGTTAGAATCCTGGTTGGACTAAGTGGTGTTTCTGCCCACAGGGGAGCAATATGCTCAGGCGCTATTTCTTTGTCTACTTGTTCCCCACCTGCAATGTTAATAGGAAAAACTGGTACAAGGAAGGCTTTTGTAGAGTTAGCCTCTGCAGGCTTTGGTACTGAAATGATAGGCAGCGTATAAGGATTTACATTTGCACTTGTGGCTACAGGACCAGGATTATTCCCTTCTCGCTCATTAAACTGGTCCAAATCAGGACACTTCTGCATGAATTGGCGCTTCGTAATGGAGATGTGTGGAGGTGGCGGCAATTGAGGTAGAGTTCTGGCTCCGGTGGCTCTTCTGACTTTGCTTACAGCCAGGATAGGAGTAGGTACTTTCTGATGGTCGAGCCAATCCGTGAGCTTGAAATCGTTGGTAAATAGATGTGATGCGATGGGTATAAGGTTAACACAGTGATCAATGGCACGTTTGAAAGCAAGCTCATCCTTGCGTTCACCAAGAGAAAACATACCAACGGGCACACCATCTTTGAGCAGGGCTTTGCGATAGCGATATGGTTTTGGTCCTTCAACAATTTCCTGATAGCCCTGACCCTTCATTGGCATTGTGGTGAGTCCCACCGCAGCGAAATCGAGACCATACAAAAACATGCTAGTAACAGCATTTACATACGCTCCGCTGCCTGCGTCAGGTTGAGATAGACGACTCGTATCGAGCATATCAAGCATGCTGTAGGCAGCAGCACGCCCCTGTTGTATGGCCGGATACCAATGTCCGATTATGTCCGTGTGTCCAGTTACTGCATTGGTTACTTCCGCAACATCTCCCGCCGCATATACATCGGGAGCATTGGTTCGCATAGAACCATCTACCTTCACACCTTTCCTATAAGCTATACCGCTTTCTTTGATGTAGTCCAGCACAGGCTCGCTACCAATCGCTACTATTATCATCTCGCAGGGAACATGTGCACCGCTTGTGGTCACAATTCCCGTTACGTGTCCGTTCCTCCCAACAATCTCTGCAACCTCCTCCTCAAGATGCACGTCCACGCCCTCGTGCCGCTCCTGCTGGAGGACTAAGTTCGAAGCTGTTTTATCCAACACCTCCGACCAGAGCGTGTGATGGCGCAAGAGGTGAGTAACTTGATATCCCTTGCGATGTAGAATTTCAACAGTTTCCAGGGCCAGCGGGCCGCTACCAATTACCATAACACGCCGCACATAATCGAGATAATTGAGCACTCTTTGGTAATCGGCAACGGTGCGCAGCGTGGTTACACCTGCCAGATTTGCGCCAGGACAGGAGAGACGCCTGGCGCGAGCGCCAGTGGCTAGCAGCAGGTGATGGTAACCAATCTGTCGCCCACCTTGCAATTGGACGCAATGTTGACCAACCCGGATGCCTACAACACGATCCATAAAAAAGCGTATCTTGTGATCCTGGTAAAAACTCTCAGGCCGCATCCACAGAGTTTCTTCAGACGCTCGCCCTGCCAGGAAATCCTTGAGCACAGGGCGATTGTACACCGGCAAAGGGTTGTCGGTGATGACTGCAATGTCTGCTGAAGCATCTTCAGTTCTTAGCGTTTCTGCCGCAGTTACCCCGGCAATACCATTGCCAACGACAACATACGAGAATCGTTCTACCATAATGTCCCCTATGTGTTTCAAGATGTATGTTCATGCACCAGTGTACCAGAACAGAACATTAAAACACCGTAAAAATAGCATTTTGAGTACTGATTACCCATAGTGAATCTATCTCTCCAAAACCAAAAGTGGGTAATATTACTCATGTGTTTTTTCCACCTATCACGTAATCTACTGTCAGAAGCAGGACAATAGCCAATTGCAAGCGAGCAGGCAATAAACTTCACTGCTACTAACATCAAACGCTCGCCTTGCTGCTGGCTGATATCCACTAACAAATGTATGCGTAGTTTTCAAACAGGAGATACTATGATAAGGATTAACATTCCCAGGCGCTTTGCCTTTACCGGCTTGCTCTTACTTGCGATAGTAATCATTGCCTCCGTATTCGCAAGCACTATCGGCGCCAGCTCAAGCGCCGATGCAGGTCGGCAGATTCGTAATCACAGTTTTCAGTCCAAAACGTTGCAACAAATGGTTCAGGCCCACCAATTGGCCTCGACGGTTCAGGTGCTCTCCTCACAACCGCCGAGCGTCATTATTCAATTTCCACTCTTCCCCAGTGGCGTGAAGAAGGCGTTTCCCAAAGCCACCGGTGTGGTCACGATTGTGCAGGGCAACCCGGAGGTGAGTCTCTTCGACTCGGTAACGGTCGATGTCTCCAATATGCCTCCTGACACCACCTTCACTGTCTTCTTTATCGAGCTGGCGAACAAACCGTTCGGACATGTTGAGTACGTTGCTGATCTGCATACGCGCGATGACGGTTCAGGCGAAGCTTCCTTCCAGGCAATCACACTCGTAGCTTTTGCAGCCGACAATCGTACTCCAGTCACTTCACAGGATCAGAGCGGCGAAGCCTCGGGCATTCAGTTAGAGCATCTTGGTATGTGGTTCTCCTCGCTTCAGGATGCCCAAAAAGCGTTGAACGACAATACGCTTAAAGGTACCATTTTCGATGGTGGCAATCCACCTTTACACGCAGGACCACAAGCTATGACCGATGGCCAAACTACGCCTGTATTCTAGGAGAAGTGCTATGCAATTTATACGCAAAATTTCTTTGAGCAGCCCACTGTTACTGGCTCTACTGCTCATAACAACTATGTGGGTAGGTGTGGCCTCAGCAGCACCAGCGAAAACCAACGCGCTCGCGATGGCGGACGGTGTCAATACGAACCGCCTTTCAAATCCAAATACTGTGCAGTTACAGCGATTGGTACGCACTGGTCGCCTTGCGCCGTCAGTACATGTGCTGGCTTCGCTGCCACCAACAACCATCGTCCAATTTCCGCTGGTACCAAGTGGTATCAAGAAGGCCTTCCCACAGGCAACTGGTCTGGTGACGATCGTCCGTGGAAATCGCGACAATGCCTTCTCCGATACAATCACTGTGGATGTGCAGCATATGCCCCCGAACATCACCTTTACCATCTTCTTCATCGAGTTTGCCAGCAAGCCCTTTGGCAATGTGGAGTATGTAGCTGACCTCACCACTCGTGGTGACGGTAGCGGTGAGACCATCTTCCAGAATATCGCATTCGTCGCCTTCGCGATGGATGCGCGAAACCCGGGTACATCACAAGATGGGCAGGAGGGAACGACTTCAGGCATAAACCTGGAGCACCTTGGCATGTGGTTCTCCCAGTTGCAAGACGCGCAGAAGGTATTGAATGACGATACCCTCAAAGGCACCATTTTCGACGGCGGAAATCCACCCTTACATGCAGGCCCTCAGGCCATGACCGATGGCCAGACCGCCCCGGTATTCTAGAAGGAGCATAGAAATGTATATACACAGATTCTTCAACCCACGTATCGGCCTGGGTGTTATGTTACTCACCCTCCTCCTAAGCGCCTGCTCCGGCCCATTTTCATCAGGATCACCGACTCCGACCAGTACCACAACAACAAGCGGTGGTGGCTCCGGCTTTCCGACCACAGCGCTCACATTACGAACACCACCATTTGGCACCGCCGGACAGGTTG
>WNFX01003573.1_pt1 | contig 17078 bp, 17 predicted proteins | sample 5400111 | NCBI WGS metagenome assembly WNFX01 (sample SAMN13153363, study PRJNA577476) | soil metagenome | isolation source: 40 cm soil or saprolite under grassland replicate 1 | place: USA:California | collected 2016-06-15 | reverse complement strand
ACGTGGTTGTCCGGCCCGAAGAGCTGGGCGCGCATGATCATCGCCATCAGGCCGCCGGCCAGGAAGAACCCGAACGACGTGATCAGGTACAGGTGCCCGATGACCTTGTGGTCGGTGGAGGACAGCCAGTCGGCCATGACCGAGCCCTTGCGCGGGTTGCGCGGCGGCGTCACCGGCAGGACGGGCGGTGGTTCGAGCGTCGTCACTAAGCGCTCCCTGCTGCCGTGCGCTGCAATGCCTGCTGCGCGCTTACCCACTGGTGGAACTGAGCCGGCGGGACGATCTTCACGACGAAGAGCATCCGGCTGTGGTAGAGGCCGCACAACTCGGTGCAGCGGCCGACGAAGGTCCCGGTCCGGGTCGGGGTGACCTCGAAGTGGTTCGGGTGGCCGGGGATGACGTCGCGCTTGAACTCGAACGGGACGATCCAGAACGCGTGGATGACGTCGGTCGAGGTCAGGTTGAAGCGCACGGTCTCATTGGCCGGGATCACCAGCAGCGGCAGCCGCCCGTTCCCGCTCCCCGGAATCCACGGCTCGCCGTTCATCGTCACGTACTTGGTCGCCGACCCCGGCACCTGGTACTGCGGGTACTGGAACTGCCAGCTCCACTGGTAGCCGATCACGTTGACCACCACGTCGGGGCGGGGGGACAGCTTGTTGATGTAGTTCTCGTCCCGGGCCGTGAAGTAGAACAGGACGCCGACCATGATGAACGGCACGACCGTGTAGAGCATCTCGATCGGCAGGTTGTACCGCACCTGCTGCGGCGGCCGCTCCGTCCGCTTGCGGTGGAAGATGATCGCCCAGATGATCAGCCCCCAGACGACGGCCCCGACCGCCCAGGCCGCGATCCAGGAGCCCTGCCACAGGGTCAGCGTGACCTGGCCCTGCCTGGTGACCGGGACCGGCATGCCGAGCCGGGTGAAGGCGCTGGACGTGCACCCGGCCGTGCCGACGACGACCGCGGCGAGGACGGCCGCGAGCGGCAGCACGCGCCGCGACCGCGGGGCCCGCCCGCGGTGGGGTGAATCTGCCGCCGCCTGGCCGGGCGCCGGGTCCGGAACGTGCGCGCCCCGGCTGTGTGGGGCACTGGGGGTGGGACTCACAGGTTGCCTTCCCCGCGGATGATACCCAGCTGCACCGGCTGGTCACATGGCTCGTCCTACAGACTGTCGTGGAAACAGTACCGTGTGCCGGGGCCGGGCCGGCGAGGACCCCCTGCCGTGTCGGCCCCCGATGCCGGCGGTCCCGCCGGCGGGCGCGCATACCCGCGGCGACGTGCGGATATCGCTCCCGCGTGGCGTCACTCCGATCCGGGTCAGGGAGCTGCCCCGGCCGCGCCGCCAGGCATCGTGACCGGCCGCGTGACATGGTGGCTCCCACGCTCCCCGGCGAGGATGAGAGGCTAGCCGCATGACCTCCCCGATCGGCCCGTCCAGCCCGGCCGGGCCGGCCCCGATGCTCGTCATCGACGCGCTGGGCCGCAAGTGCCCCATCCCCATCATCATGCTCGCCGAGCAGATCCGGGGCGTGCCCATCGGGGGGACGATCGCCGTCCTGGCCGACGACCCGGCGGCCAAGACCGACGTCCCGGCCTGGTGCACCATGAAGTCGCGTAGAGGAGGAAGCCCACTCCGGCGACGGCCAGCGCGGTGATGGCGGGGAAGGTCAGGATCCGGGCCGGCCGACTCCGCACCAGCGCCTCGGCCCGCCGCCCCAGCCGAGGCGTGGCGGCGGTCACCAGCGAGACCGGCCGCCCCAGCGCCAGGAGGAGCGGCGCGGCCAGCAGCAACAGGACGGTCTGCACCGCACGGGCGTAAAACAGCACCCATTGGTACACACCGAGGAAGGACACGGTGGCGATGACGCCGAAGCCGCCGCAGAACGCCGCCGTACGCCCCGGCGCCCAGCCCTCGCCGGTGCGCCGCATCCGGCGCACCCCGGCGCCAGGTAGAGCGCTGCTACGAGCAGCGTGGCGGCGAGCACCGGCAGGTCGAGCGTCCAGGAGGTGAAGGCCCGCGCCACGGTCAGCTCGGGCGGCCCCTGGTACCCGCCGGCGCTCACGACCGCTGCCACTCCGCCACGCTACCGCCGGGCTGCGGGTGAAGGCATACCTAGCCATAGTGGGCGGCGATCTCCGTGGCCGCCTCCTGGCCGTAGGCACTGGCGAGCCGCTCGGCGACCAGCGCCGGCTTCAGCTCGTACTCCTGCGGGCCGTCCGCCTCCAGCACCGTCACGGCCAGCAGGTTGCCGAGCTGTGCCGCGCGCTCCAGGGACAGCCCCCAGCCGATGGCCGCCAGGAACCCGGCGCGGAACGCGTCCCCGGTGCCGGTCGGGTCGGCCTTGCGCTGTTCGGGAACGGGCCCAACGACGAGGGGCGGCTGCCCGGACCGCTCCACCCGGGCCCCGGCCGGGCCCAGCGTGGTTATCCGCACCTCAACCCGCTCCAGGACATCGGCGCCGCCCCACCCGCTCTTGCGCTCGATGAGCGCCTCCTCGTACTCGTTGCAGAACAGGTAGGCCGCGCCGTCCACCAGCGCGCGCACCTGCGGGCCGTCCAGCCGCGGCAGCTGCTGTGAGGGGTCGGCGGCGAACGGCATGCCGAGGGCGGCGCACTCCCGCGTGTGCGAGAGCATCGCATCCGGGTCGCTCGCGCCGATCAGCACCAGATCGAGGCCGCCCACCCGGGTGGCCAGCGGGGCGAGATCGATCTCCGCGTCCTCGCTCATCGCGCCCGGGTAGAACGAGGCAATCTGGTTGCCGTCGAGGTCGGTGGTGCAGACGAAACGGGCCGTGTGCTGGCGGGTGGACTCGCGCACCCCGCCGCAATCCACGCCGTGCTCGCTGAGCCAGTCGCGGTACGGGCCGAAATCCGGGCCGACCGCGCCGACCAGCAGCGGCCGGAGCCCGAGCACGCCCAGGCCGAACGAGATGTTCGCGGCCACCCCGCCGCGCCGGATCTCCAGCCTGTCAACGAGGAAGGACAGCGATACCCGGTCCATCTTGTCGGCGATGAACTGCTCAACGAAACGGCCCGGGAACGTCATGAGGTGATCGGTCGCGATCGACCCGGTTACGGCTATGCGCACGGCGGCACTCTAGGCGATGGTTGCACCCGGCCGCACTGTGGGCCGCCACAGGGCCCGCCGACCGGATCGGTGACCGCCACTGTGGCCGCAGCCCGGCACCCGCATTTGCGGCGCCCGCGGCGGTCGCGGCCCAGCCTCAGTGGAACGAGTCGCCGCAGGCGCAGGACCCGGTCGCGTTCGGGTTGTCGATCGTGAAACCCTGCTTCTCGATCGTGTCGACGAAGTCGATGGTGGCGCCGGTGAGGTACGGGGCGCTCATCTTGTCGGTGACCACGTGCACGCCCTCGAACTCGGCGTCGACATCGCCGTCGATCTCGCGCTCGTCGAAGTAGAGCTGGTAACGCAGGCCCGAGCAGCCGCCCGGCTGGACAGCGATGCGAAGCCGCAGGTCGTCGCGGCCCTCGGCGGCCAAGAGACTGCTCACCTTGGCTGACGCCGTAGAGGTGAGAATGACACCCTGGGCTGTGGCCTCGTGCTGAACCGTCATCTGGATTAGCTCCCGCATCGGTCAGCCGCCGGCGTGGCGGCGCTGGCTGGTATCTCAAGACAACCATATGGCGTCCGGGATCATTCCGGGAGGACATAGGCATGGCGGCACAAACGATTGCCGTCACGGGTGCTGTTATCCGGGTCACCCCCATGAGTTCCCCCCCCGGGGGCATCAAGAGCCACACGGGCCGCACTCAGCTAACGAAGGCGAAGCCGGCGGCAGGGGGCGCGCGGCCGGGCGGGTGCGCGGCGTCTCCCGCAGCGGCCCACGGGCAGGGCCTGGCCGGGACGCACCGCCGGCGCACTCACGGGGGCCAGCCTGTCAGCAGAAGCTGTCCGGTTGGTACGGGCTTCCTCTGAGCAACCTCTGAGCGGAGATCACAGACCCGGGGCGCCCCACACCGGGAACCAGCGGCTGAGGTCCGCCTCGATCTTCAGGTCCACGCCCACCGCGCCCCGCACCTGCAGCTCCAGCGCGTTGTCCCGGCGCTCGTTGTCCAGCGGCGCGAACGGGTAGAACGTGCCCCGCTTGTACAGGTAGACGAGGCCGAGCCGCTTCCCTGAATCGTCGGCGAAACTGACCAGGGTGCAGAGCAGCTGCGGGCCGAACCCGCCGTCCACCAGCGAGGAGTTCACCGCGTGCAGGTCGGTGACGAGCGCCTCGATGTCGTCAGCGGCGTGGCGGCACACCAGCCAGGTGAATCCGTAGCTGTCGGTGGTGACCTCCACCGGCGCAGCGTCTTCGCCCATGCTCAGCAGCTCGCGCACGTCCTTCTCGATGTCGCTGAACGCCCGGCCCTCCGCCGCCCGGAAGCACACCGAGCCGGTGCCGGTCGGGACCAGGCCCATCGCCGCCTGCAGGGTGATGGCGGCGGTCGGTATCGCGAACAGGTCGTCCAGCTTCGGCGGGACCGGCTTGGTCCGGCCGAGCAGCGTGTCGAGAAATCCCACCGGCTACCGCGCGAGCTGCTCGGAGATCTCGGACAGCTGCCTGAGCCGCCGCTCCAGCGAGGGGTGCGTGGAGAACAGGTTGGCCAGGCTCGCCCCGGTCCGGCCGGACAGCGCGGGCGCGAAGTAGAACGCGTTCAGCGGCTCGGCCTGGCGCAGGTCCTTCTGCGGGATCCTGGCGATCTCGCCGCTCACCTTGGTCAGCGCGCTGGCCAGTGCGGACGGCTGCCCGGTGAGCAGCGCGCCGGCCCGGTCGGCGGCCAGTTCCCGGTAGCGGGACAGCAGCCGGATCAGCAGGAAGCTGACCGCGTACACCACGATGCCGACGGCCAGCATGACCAGCAAGACGATCGCTCCGCCGCCGTTGTTGTCGTTGTTGCCACCGCGGCCACCGCCGCCGCCGCCGAACAGTTCCCCGTAGAACGCGAACCTGACGAGCAGGCCGGCGATGATGCCCAGGAACGAGGCGATCGTCATGACCGCCACGTCCTTGTGCGCGACGTGCGACATCTCGTGGGCGATGACGCCCTCGAGCTCACGGTCGTCCAGCCGCCCGTCCATCAGCGAGGTGGTGACGCAGAGCACCGCCTTCTTGGCGTTGCGCCCGGTGGCGAACGCGTTCGGCATGGGCGAGCGGGCTATGGCCACCCTCGGCTTGGGCATGTCCGCGAGCGCGCACAGCCGGTCGACGATGCCGTGCACCTTGGCCGCCAGCGGGCCGTCGTTCGGGCTGACCTCCACCGCCCGCGCCGCGCTCAGCGCGATCTTGTCCGAGTAGAAGAACGAGCCGATCGTCAGCACGGCTCCGAGCACGACCGCGAAGAAGACGATGAACCCGCTCCCCACACCGAACGCGGACAGCAAGTAGACCAGGACGACGATGAAGGCCACGAAGACCAGTCCCAGCAGGAACATGGTCAGGCTCATTCGTGCCGTCAGTCCTCTATCGGGCGCATAGCGGGTCTTCGCCATCGCGCCGCCTCCGTTTCTGCACCAGTTCCGGGCCACCTGAGACAGGGGCTCCCTCTCAGTATCACGTACCAGCCGCACCGAAAATTCCGTTCTGGCCTATGCCCAGAGCGGACGGGGACCGGGGCCGGGCGCCTCGTGCCCGGCCCACTAATAGTGTCGGGGCGCAACCTGAATCCGGGCTGAACGTTTCCTCTCAGCCCGGGACAAGGCTCCCGCTTCGGCGAGGGTCCCGCGTCAGCCGGGGATGAGGCCCTCTCCGGCCATCATGCCCCTGACATCTTCCAGGCCCGCGTCGGAGTACGGGAGGATCAGGTCGGACGGCTCGATCGCGTCCTCCGCCAGCGGGGTGCCGAGCGAGCGGACGCGGTCGAGCAGGGCGGCCAGCGCGGGACGGAATGCCCGCTCGTCCCCGGCGTTCACCGCCTCTCCCAGCGCGGCGTCGAGGACGTTCAGCTCGTCCGCGGCTGAGTCATCGACCCTGAGCTGGCCCTCGCCCAGAATCCGGATGATCATCAACTCTCACCAGCCTGTGGCTGCTCGGCCGGGCTGGCCGGGCTGGCCTGCGCCGCGCCGTCCACCGGGCCGCCTTCGATTTCCTTCGCCGGCGCGGCCCCGATCTCGCCCTTCAGCCGCTCCAGCTCCAGTTCCACGTCCTGGCCACCGCGCATCTGGTCAAGTTCAGCCTGGATGTCGTCGCGCTGCGTGCCGGTCACGTCATCCAGCGCCCCGGAGGCCATCAGCTCGTCGATCGCGCCCGCCCGCGCCTGCATCTGCGCGGTCTTGTCCTGGGCCCGCTGGACGGCCATGCCCACGTCGCCCATCTCTTCCGAGATCCCGGTGACCGCCTCACCGATCCGGCTCTGCGCCTCCGCCGCGGTGTAGGTGGCCTTGATGGTCTCCTTCTGGGTGCGGAAGGCCTCCACCTTCGCCTGCAGCCGCTGCGAGGCAGCGGTCAGCTTCTCCTCGTCGGCCTGGAGTGAGTGGTACTGGGTCTCCAGGTCGGTGTACTGGCTCTGCAGGGCCGACCGGCGGCCCAGAGCCTCCCGGGCCAGGTCCTCCCGGCCGGCGCCCAGCGCCTGCTTCGCCTGCCCCTCTAGCTTGCCCTGCTGCTGCTGGAGAGAGTTCATCTGCAGCTCGACGCGCTTGCGCGAGGTGGCCACATCGGCGACGCCCCGGCGCACCTGCGTCAGCATCTCCAGCTGCCGCTGGTAGGAGTAGTCCAGGGTCTCACGTGGGTCTTCCATCCGGTCCAGGGCCCTGTTGGCCTTGGACTTGAAGATCAGCGAAACCCGCTTCATCACGCTCATGGGCGCGACCTTCCCCTTCATCGTGTACGACCGCCGCCGCCCGGCCCCTGCGGCGCCGCGAGCACGCACCCGTGTGGGGCTGCGGCCTCCCTGAGGGCTGGCCCACTCAGCCTACGCGGTGATCGGTGTGGCAGTCATTACGACCCGGAGGACCATCCCGGCTCAGGCCGGGTCCGGCCCTGGCCGGCGCCACAGCCATATATACCGCCGCTCCCGGTAAGCTGGCCGCGTGTTCCGACGACGCCAGCCGACCGTGGCGGACTCCCCCGCCGAGGATGCCGCTGCCGCGCCCGATGACGGCGGCTCGCCCGCCGCGCCGGTGAACCGCAACGCGGTCACGGCGGGCAAGGGCAGGCCCACACCCAAGCGCAGTGAAGCCGAGCGGCGGCGCCGCCCGGTTAGCGCCCCCGGCGACAGGAAACAGGCCAACCGCCAGTCCCGCGAGCGCCAGCGCCAGGATCGTGTCCGCAGGCAGCAGGGCATGCAGCGGGGCGAGCAGTGGGCGATGCCGCCCCGGGACCGGGGCCCGGTCAAGGCCCTGGCCCGCGACTACGTCGACTCCCGGCGCAGGCTCAGCGAGTTCTACATGTACGGCCTGCTGGTCCTGCTGGTGATGCTGTTCGTGCGCAGCCCGCTGGTGCAGAGCATCGTCCCGGTGCTGGTCCTGGTCGCCGTCCTCGTCATGCTGGTGGAGGGGATCTTCATCGGCCGCCAGGTGCGCGCCCTCGCCGAGAAGCGCCTGCCCGGGGAGAGCACCCAGGGGGTGCGGCTGTACGCCGCCATGCGCGCGCTGCAGATCCGGCAGCTGCGGATGCCCAAGCCGCGGATCAAGCCCGGTGGGAGCTTCTGAGACCCTGAGAGCATGGAATACCGGCATCTGGGCCGCAGCGGCCTGAAGATCAGCGAGATCGCGTATGGCAACTGGATCACGCACGGCTCGCAGGTGGAGGAGGACGCCGCGCGCAGATGTGTGGAAGCGGCCCTCGACGAGGGCATCACCACGTTCGACACCGCGGATGTCTACGCCGGGACCCGGGCCGAGGAGGTGCTCGGGCGCGCGCTGCGGGGGGTGCGGCGCGAGTCGCTCGAGATTTTCACCAAGCTGTACTGGCCCACCGGTCCCGGGCCGAACGACCGCGGCCTGTCGCGCAAGCACATCATGGAATCGGCGCACGCCTCGCTGCGCCGGCTGCAGACCGACCACCTCGACCTGTACCAGGCCCACCGGTACGACCACGCGACCCCGCTGGAAGAGACGGTTCGAGCCTTCGACGACCTGGTCCGCCAGGGGAAGGTGCTCTATATCGGCGTCTCCGAGTGGCGGGCCGAGGAGATCGCCGCGGCGCTGCGGATCGCGGCGGACGCCGGGCTCGACCGCGTCATCTCCAACCAGCCGCAGTACAACATGATCTGGCGGGTCATCGAGTCCGAGGTCATCCCCTTGTGCGAGAAGGAGGGGATCGGCCAGATCGCCTGGTCGCCGATCGCCCAGGGAGTGCTCACCGGCAAGTACCAGCCGGGCGACGCGCCGCCGTCCGGGTCGCGGGCGACCGACCCGAGCGGGTCCTCCTTCATCGAGGGCTACCTCACCGATGACATCCTGCGCCGGGTGCAGCAGCTCAGGCCGGTCGCCGGCGAGGCGGGGCTGAGCCTGGCCCAGCTGGCGGTGGCGTGGGTACTGCAGAACCCGAACGTGTCTGCGGCGATCGTCGGCGCGACCCGGCCGGAACAGGTGCGGGAGAACGTGCGCGCCTCCGGGGTCCGGCTCGACCCGGAGCTGATGCGCAGGATCGACGAGATACTCGGCCCGGTGATCGAGCGGGACCCGGCGCGAACCGCCAGCCCCGCCCGGGACTGACCGCCGCCCGGTCTCAGTCCTCCGGGTGCAGGCTCATCGGGCCGTACTCGGCCCGGCCCTCCTCCAGCAGCGTCACCTGGTCCACGCCCGCCTCCAGCAGCCCGCGCCAGCTCTCGCCGAGCCAGGTCTCCGCGTCGCTCTGGCTGGCGAAGGTCTCCTTCGGCAGGTCCCGGGCCGTGGCCGGCGTCCCGTCCATCTTCTCGAACCGCCATGTCCACGCCATGTCCCCGGTGACCTCCTCCGTGCGCTGGCTGCCTCCCGTGCCCCGGGCGACCCCAGGGTATGCCTGCGGTCGCCGGACCGGCACATCCCGGCCATCGGCCGGCGCCCGCCGGGGTGAGCCCGTTGTCAGTACCGCCGCCACGGGTGCGGGGTGCCGCAATGCCCGCCGATGTGGGGATTCAGTGCGGAACGCCACTAGCGGGACTCGCCCACCGTGTTAGGTTTTAATCCGCCAGCCCTGCGCCCAGCGCGGGTGTGGCCGCGTCAGCGACCCCCGTCCATGACCAAGGTGGTGAATCATGACGCGCGTTGTCGTCGTTGGTGACCTGATGACCGATACGGTCGCCCATGCTGCCCTTCCTCTCGCGAAGGGCAGCGACACCCCCGCCACCGTGACGATGCACGGCGGCGGCTCAGGCGCCAACATCGCCGCGTGGCTCGCCGTGGATGGGGCCGAGGTGGCGTTCGTGGGCCGGCGTGGCGCCGACATCGCCGGCCGTAACCGGGACATGGAGCTGATGGGCTACGGGGTGGACGCCCGGCTGGTGATGGACCCTGAGCGGCCAACGGGCACGTGCGTCGTGATGGTCACCCACAAGGGTGACCACACCATGCTCTCCGACCCCGGCGCGAACGCGGTCCTGTCGCCCGACGATCTGCCCAAGGACCTCTTCACGCCCGGCTGCCACCTGCACGTCTCCGGTTACACGCTGCTGAACGGGGGCTCCAGGGCAGCCGCCGTGACGGCGATGGAGCGGGCACTCGAGGCGAACATGAGCGTCTCGGTCGACGGCGCCTCGGCCGCCCCGCTGGAGCGCGTGGGGGCCGAGCCGTTCCTGGACCTGACCGGCGGCGCCACCGTGCTGTTCGTGAACGACGCGCAGGCGGCCGTGCTCACCGGGCGGGACGACCCGATGCAGGCGATCCGGGTGCTGACCGCCTGGTATCCCCAGGTGGTGGTGAAGCTCGGGCCGGACGGCGCCGTGTTCGCCAACGGGCGGGACCCCGTCCGGGTTCCCGCGCAGCCGGTCGAGAAGTTCGTGGACGGCACGGGCGCCGGGGACGCGTTCTGCGCCGGATTCCTCCCCCCATGGCTGGACAAGAAGCCGCCGATGGAGGCGCTGGCCAGCGGCTGCCGGCTCGCGGCGCGCGCGCTGGGACTGGTCGGCGCCCGCCCCGCGCTCTGACCGCGCCCTCCCGGCCGGCGGCATGCACCCCCGTGCCACCCCGCCTGGAGGTCCTGGCTCGAGGGCGCTGGCCCTGCTCTCTGCCGCGCCTCCGGCATGACGCGGAGCGGGTCATCCGCGCCCGGATGGCAAGCCCCACGCCGCCAGCCGGGATGCGGGGACACGCGAGCCCTGCCCTGGGGCCGGGGTCTCTGAGCCCGGGCGGGTGCCGGTGACCGCCTTCCTTGACCGCCTGTTCTCGCTGGAGGGCAGGGTAGCCCTGGTGACCGGCGGCAGCTCGGGCATCGGCCGGGCCATCGCCGGCGCGCTGGGCCGGGCGGGCGCCGGGGTGGTGCTGCTGGCGCGGGGGGAGGCGGCGCTCGCGGACACCGCCGCGTGGCTGCGGGCCGACGGCTGCCGGGCGGCGTGGGTCAGCGCCGACCTCGCCGACCGGGCCGGCGTGGAGCGGGCCGCCGCGGCGGTCACCGGGCCCTTTGGCGAGCCCGACATCGTGGTGAACGCGGCCGGCCTCAACATCCGGCCCGAGCTGGCCGCGCTGACGCCCGCCGACTGGGACCGGCTCATGGCCGTCAACCTCACCGCCCCCTTCCTGCTGGGCCAGCGCTATGGCCCGGCGATGGCCGGGCGCGGCTGGGGGCGGATCATCAACATCGCCTCCCAGCAGGCCATGAGGGCGTTCGGCAACAGCGGCGGCTACGGCGCCACCAAGGGCGGCCTGGTCTCGCTCACCAGGTCCCAGTCCGAGGCCTGGGCACCCCGGGGCGTGTGCTGCAACGCGGTCGCACCCGGCTTCGTCGCCACCCCGCTCACCCGGGAGGTCGCCGCTGACCCGGTCCGCTCGGCCGCGCTGGCCGCCCGCACGATGATCGGCCGCAACGGCGAGGCCACCGACTTCGAGGGCATCGCCGTCTTCCTGGCCAGCCGTGCCAGCGCCTACATAACCGGCCAGCTCATCTGCGTGGACGGCGGCTTCTCCGCCACCTGACCCGCCCGCCCCACCACATGTCACGGATCGGCGTCATGAGCATGTCCGTCTCATCAGGGTTTGCCGGGCCAAAACCGTGATAAGACGGCTGGCCGGCGGGCGGGAGCGCGGATAGACGGCCCCGGCCGGGAGGGCACCGCCCGGCGGGCTGGCAGTGGTCGCGCCACGCGGTCTCGTTAGGCATGGTTGGGGGGTTGCAGGCGGCACAATGGCGGACATGGCCAGACGCACCACGACAACCCAGCCCCCCGAGGATTTCGAGGAGCACATCCTCGACATCGACGTCGCCGAGGAGATGCGCGGCAGCTACCTCGAGTACGCCTACTCGGTCATCTACCAGCGCGCGCTGCCCGACGCCCGGGACGGGCTGAAGCCCGTGCAGCGCCGGATCCTCTACCAGATGAACGAGATGGGGCTCCGGCCCGACCGCGGCCACGTCAAGTGCGCCCGGGTGGTCGGCGAGGTGATGGGACGGCTGCACCCGCACGGCGACAGCGCCATCTACGACGCGCTGGTCCGGATGGCGCAGCCGTGGGCGATGCGGCTGCCGCTGGTGGACGGGCACGGGAACTTCGGCTCTCTCGGCGGCGACGACTCCGCCGCCGCGATGCGCTACACCGAGGCCCGGCTGACCGCGGCGGCGATGGAGATGGTCGGCTCGATCGACGAGGACACCGTCGACTTCCAGCCGAACTACGACGGCACCGAGACCCAGCCCGAGGTGCTCCCGGCCGGGCTGCCCAACCTGCTCGTCAACGGGGCCTCCGGCATCGCCGTCGGCATGGCCACCAACATGGCCCCGCACAATCTCGGCGAGGTCATCGCCGCCGCCCGGCACCTGATCGCCAACCCCGAGGCGGGCCTGGACGAGCTCATGCGGTTCGTGCCGGGCCCGGACCTGCCGACCGGCGGCAAGATCGTCGGCCTGGACGGGGTCAGGGAGGCCTACGAGACCGGCCGCGGCATCTTCCGCACCCGGGCCACGGCCAGGGTCGAGAAGATCACGCCACGGCGGACCGGGATCGTGGTCACCGAGCTGCCCTACGGCGTGGGCCCCGAGAAGGTGATCTCCCGGATCAAGGACCTGGTCCAGGCCAGGAAGCTGGCCGGGATCTCGGACCTGAAGGACCTCACCGACCGGCAGCGCGGCCTGCACCTGGTGATCGAGATCCGCAGCGGCTTCCACCCCGAGGCGGTGCTGGAGGAGCTGTACCGGCTGACGCCGATGGAGGAGACGTTCGGCATCAACAACGTCGCGCTGGTGGACGGGCAGCCGAAGGTGCTCGGCCTGCGTGACCTGCTTCAGATCTATGCCGACCACCGCATCGAGGTCGTGCGCCGGCGCAGCGAGTACCGCCGCCGGAGGCGCGCCGACCGGCTGCACCTGGTCGACGGCCTGGTGATCGCGCTGCTCAACATCGACGAGGTCATCCAGGTCATCCGGACCAGCGACGACGCCGCCGCGGCCAAGGAGCGGCTGATGTCGGTGTTCGACCTGTCCGCCATCCAGGCCCAGTACATCCTGGACACGCCGCTGCGCAGGCTGACCCGCTACGACCGGCTGGAGCTGGAGCGGGAGCGGGAGACGCTGCAGGCCGAGATCGCCGAGCTGACCGCGATCCTGGAGTCGCCGGACCGGCTCCGCGAGCTGGTCTCCAGCGAGCTGGCCGGCGTCGCCAAGCGGTTCGCCGACCCGCGCCGCACCGTCCTGCTGGAGAGCACCGGGGCGGCCAGGACCGCCGCCGTCCCGCTCGAGGTGGCCGACGACCCGTGCCTGGTGCTGCTCTCCTCGGCCGGGCTGGTGGCCAGAACCGCGACCGCGATCCTGGACGGGCAGGATGGGCCGCCGGGCGGCGCGGCTGCGGGGCCGCGGGCGGCCCATGACGCCATCATCGGGGCGGTGCCGTCCACCGCACGCGGCACCATCGCGGCGGTGACCTCGCTGGGCCGGATGATCAGGGTCGGCGTGCTCGAGATCCCCGCGCTGCCGCCCAGTGCCCACTCCCCCGGCCTGTCCGGCGGCGCGCCCATCAGCGAATTCATCGGGCTGGAGTCGGGCGAGACCGTCGTCGGGCTCGCCGCCGCGGATGCGGCGGGTGCCGGGCTGGTGCTGGGCACCGCGGGTGGTGTGGTCAAGCGGGTCGCGCCCGACTACCCCGGCAACGCCACCGACTTCGAGGTGATCGCCCTCAAGGACGGCGACCGGGTGGTCGGGGCGGTCCAGCTGGCCAGCGAGGACCAGGACCTGGTGTTCATCACCAGCGACGGCCAGCTGCTGCGGTTCGGTGCGCGCACCGTGCGGCCGCAGGGCCGCGCCGCGTCCGGGATGGCGGGCGTCCGGCTGGCCGCGCGGGCCTCGGTCATCTGGTTCGGCGCCGTCACCCCGGCCGTGGCCGGCAACGCCGTGGGCGGGGACGGCAAGGATTTCCCCGGTGGCGATCCGGCGGGCGGGCCGGTCGTGGTGACCGTGGCCGGCGCGGTGGGCGCGCTGCCCGGCACCGGGGCGGCAACGGTGAAGGTCACCTCGTACCTGGAGTACCCGGCCAAGGGCCGCGCGACCGGCGGGGTGCGCTGTCACCGGTTCCTCAAGGGTGAGGACGCCCTGCTGCTGGCCTGGGCGGGCCCGGCGCCGGCCCGCGGCGCCACCGACGCCGGGGTGCCGGTGGACCTGCCCCCGGCCGATCCCCGGCGGGACGGCTCCGGGGTCCGGGTGCGCCAGCCCCTGACCGCCCTCGGCGGCCTCGCCCCGTAACCGGGGCCGCCAGCCACTTATCACGGATTTTGACCGCGCATACCGGTACAAGCCGGGCGTGATCATGGCGAAGATTCGTGACAAGTGGGTATCGGGCTGGGGCCAGGCCGGAAGGACGGTCGCACCCGTCAGGTATCGATGCGGGAGGGGTCGAGCTCGGCCGCGCCGCCCACGATGAAGTCGCGGCGCGGCGCGACCTCGCTGCCCATGAGCAGATCGAACATGGCGGTGGCGGCGGCGGTGTCCTCGACCCTGATCCGGCGCAGGGTGCGGTGGCGCGGGTCCATGGTGGTCTCCGCGAGCTGGCCCGCGTCCATCTCACCCAGGCCCTTGTACCGCTGCAGGGGCTCCTTCCACCGCTGGCCCTTGCGCTCGAGCTCGAGCAGCGTACGGCGCAGCTCCCCGTCGGAGTAGGTGTAGGTGTACTTCTGCTGGCCCTTGCGCGGGCTGGCCAGCTCGATCCGGTGCAGCGGCGGGACGGCGGCGAACACCCGGCCCGCGTCCAGCATGGGGCGCAGGTACCGGTGGAACAGCGTCAGCAGCAGGCACCTGATGTGCGCACCGTCCACGTCCGCGTCGGACATCATGATCACCCGCTGGTACCGGGCCGAGTCCAGGTCGAACGAGGCGCCCGAGCCGGCCCCGATGACCTGGATGATCGCCGCGCACTCGGCGTTCTTGAGCATGTCGGCCAGCGATGACTTCTGCACGTTGAGGATCTTGCCGCGGATCGGCAGCAGCGCCTGGAACTCCGAGTTGCGCGCCAGCTTGGCGGTGCCGAGCGCGGAGTCGCCCTCGACGATGAACAGCTCGCTGCGGTCATCGGTGCTGCGGCAGTCCACCAGCTTGGCCGGGAGCGCCGAAGCGGCGAGGACGGACTTGCGGCGCTGGTTGTCGCGGTGCTCGCGGGCGGCGATCCTGGCCCGTGTCGCGGAGGCCACCTTCTCCAGCAGCGCGCGCGCCTGCTGCTTGCTGCCCCGGCTCCGCGACTCGAAGAACGCCCGCAGCTCGGCCGCCACCACCTGCGCCACGATCCGTGACGCCGCGGGCGTGCCGAGCACCTCCTTGGTCTGCCCCTCGAACTGGGGCTCCGGCACCCGGACCGCGATCACGGCGGTGAGTCCCTCGGCCACGTCGTCCTTGACCGCCGGCTCGTCGCCGTTCTTCAGCAGCCGGGCCGCGCGCAGCTGCTCGTTCAGCGTCCGCACCAGCGCCCGCTCGAAGCCGGTCACGTGGGTGCCGCCCTTGGGGGTGGCGATCACATTGACGAACGAGCGGGTCACCGCGTCGTACCCGGTGCCCCAGCGCAGCGCGACGTCGACGGTCAGTTCCCGCTCCACGTCCGACGGGGTCATGTGCCCCTGGTCGTCGAGCACCGGGATCGTCTCGGTGAACTGCCCGGAGCCCACGAGCCGGACCACGCCGGTGACCGGCTCCCCGGACGAGAGGTGCTCGCAGAACTCGCTGATCCCCCCGTCGAACCGGAACTCTTCCTCGCGCTCCCCGCCCGCCGGCGGGGGCTCGTCGGGCACCGCGGCCAGGCCCTCGGCGCCGACGATCTCGGCCAGGGTCAGCCCGGCGCCGGCCAGCGCCGCCGGGATGTCGTCACCGGGGGGCCGCCCGTCGCGGATGCGGATGGTGAGCCCCGGCACGAGGTAGGCGGTCTGCCGGGCCCGCTGCATCAGCGCGTCGAAGCTCCACCGGGAGTCGCGCACGAATACCTGCGGGTCGGGCCAGAACCTGATCCGGGTGCCGGTCACCTTCTTCGCCACCCGGCGCACCTTCCGCAGGCCCGGGCGGGATGTGAAGGATGCCTTCGGGCCCGGACCGGCGAACTCCCCCGGCACCCCGCGGCGGAAACTCGCCGCCCACTCGTGCCCCTCGCGGTCGACGCTCACGTCCATCCGCGCCGACAGCGCGTTCACCACCGAGGCCCCCACCCCGTGCAGCCCGCCCGACGCGGTGTACGAGCCGCCCCCGAACTTGCCGCCCGCGTGCAGCCGCGTCATCACCAGCTCGACGCCGGTGAGCTTGGTTTTCGGCTCCACGTCGACCGGGATGCCCCGGCCGTTGTCCCGCACCTCCGCCGACCCGTCGGGGTGTAGGACCACCTCTATGAGGCCGCAGTGGCCCGCCAGCGCCTCGTCCACCGCGTTGTCGAAGATCTCCCACAGGCAGTGCATGAGGCCACGGCTGTCGGTGGAGCCGATGTACATGCCGGGCCGCTTGCGGACCGCCTCCAAGCCCTCCAGCACCGACAGCTGGCGTGCCGTGTAGGCGCTGGCGGCGTGCGCCGCGGCTGTGACCGGCGGCCCGGTGGGGGCGGCGGGTTCGGCAGTCACGGGAGTTCTCCTCCGATGGGTGGCGGGCATGGTCGGCCAGAACTGTTTACCGGCCTGGACGGCAGACTAGCCGCCACAGCCGGGCTCCGGGGGGAGGCACGCCGCCGGATATACCCTCATTACCTGGGACAATGCGCAAGATATCGTGGCGAAGCAGGCGGGCGTGACGGGAAAGATGACCGTTCGCTCTTGGCGTAGGCGGCCGCGGGGTGGGAACGTAGGGACCTGCCCGCGTGTTGGGTATCAATAGAACTGATGACCAAGTGATGACCCGAGGGATACACCCGCCGGGGTTCCCGCCGGTGGCACGGAGGAGGCGACATGACCGGTGCTATGGCTCCCAGCCCGCCGCTGACCGCCATGGACCTGTGTGACCGCTGCAGTGCCCAGGCGTACGTCCGTGTCATCCTCCCCGCGGGGGGAGAGCTGCTGTTCTGCGCTCACCACAGCCGTCAGCACGCCGACGCGCTGGCCAAGGCCGGCGCCGAGATCCAGGACGAGACGGAACGGCTCTCACCGAGCTGACCCGTCCCGCCGGCTAACCCCGTCAGCCGGGTCATTTCCCCTCAGTCGAGGTAGTCCCTGAGCACCTGGGACCGCGACGGGTGGCGCAGCTTGGACATGGTCTTCGACTCGATCTGTCGGATGCGCTCCCTGGTCACCCCGTAGACCTTGCCGATCTCGTCCAGGGTCTTCGGCTGGCCGTCGGTCAGCCCGAACCGCATCGAGACCACTCCGGCCTCCCGTTCGGACAGGGTGTCCAGCACCGAGTGCAGCTGCTCCTGCAGCAGCGTGAAGCTCACCGCCTCACCCGGCTGGATCGCCTCGGAGTCCTCGATCAGGTCGCCGAACTCGCTGTCACCGTCCTCGCCGAGCGGGGTGTGCAGTGAGATCGGCTCCCGGCCGTACTTCTGCACCTCGATGA
>WNFX01002936.1_pt1 | contig 17082 bp, 17 predicted proteins | sample 5400111 | NCBI WGS metagenome assembly WNFX01 (sample SAMN13153363, study PRJNA577476) | soil metagenome | isolation source: 40 cm soil or saprolite under grassland replicate 1 | place: USA:California | collected 2016-06-15 | reverse complement strand
TGAACCACCAGAAACATCCCGGCGATGAACCCAAAAATAGGCCAGGAAATCTGCCTGGCTGTACTCAAGAGAGTTGTCTGCTTCCAGTAGAGCGCCCCAAACAAGAGCAAGAGTGATCCGCAAAGGGCGACCAGGGAGAGCGGGAATTGGATCGCCGCTGCGATGATATAGGCTGCTGCTACCACTATGAGAATGACACAGGTGTAGCGAAAGTACGCCTGGTGTTTCACTGTTTCCTGGAGAGCAGGCAAACGCTTGATGTCAAAGCGACCGTGTAGCTGCCTGCGATACAGAAAGTAGAAGACTCCGGCATTGATGCCAATCACAAGCAGTGACGGCAAGAAGAGCAAACGCAGAAAGGTCAGCAAACCAAGGGGAAATTGGGAGGTCACAAGAATGTTGATGGGATTGCTTACCGGTAACAAGAAAGAAGCGCTATCAGCGATGAAGGTACACGCGAACAGATACGGAAGCACAGGGAGTCGGAGCCGTGTGACGAGGCTATACACGATTGGTGTCAAAATGAGAGCGGTGGCATCATTGGAAAGCAGCATGGAGATGAGACTTCCAAGTAGGAAGGTGTTGAAGAAGAGACGCCGCGAACTGCTGCCAGAGAGCCGTGCTGCCTGGACTGCCAGCCAATCGAAAAGTCCCGCGGCTTCAGCAAGTGCCGCGAGGCTCATTATACCGAGAAAGAAGAAAAAGGTATTCCAGTCGCGCAGCAAGGTGGCAAGGGCATCTTTAGGGCTAAGAAGACCCAGGAGGAGCAGGGCCCCTGCTCCAGTGAGCGCTGTGATGGCTTCGCTCACCTTCCATGGACGAAGCATGATCCCAAGCAGAGTGAGTAGGGTGATGAGTGAGATGAGCACCGTTCTGGTGAGTGCCGGTATTTGAAAGAAGAGAAACATGGTCTGTCAAACCCCATTTTTACTCTAGCACGTTCAAGAGAATAGAAGAGTTTCACTAATGAGAACTTTCCCGACATATTCCCAAACATCCACTGTGGTAAAATTAAACTCAAGAGTTATTAATTTTTCACCTCACAAACTCATTGCGCGGTTGATTGCTTCAAGCTATCTATAGCATATGAAAGGAGAGGCGTGAGCGTCAAGAGAAGCACAGGCTCTCTGTGCTATCAGCTTTGTCTGCAACGAGTAGAGTGTTACACCAGGACGAGGTTAACTGCCTGAGATACCTCCATTGTTTGCATATGTGAAGCAAGATGAGCACTTTGCGGGACCGCATAGCACAGTATGAAAGACGCTTATAAGTATGAGTGTAATGGCACAACCAGACAAGGATTATAGGTGTATGCAGTTGTACGTTGTTGATTGACTGGAGTAACAGAGATGATTCGCATAGACATTCCCCAGCGTGGGATCATTGAACTGCACCATGCTGTTTTTGATGTCAATGGCACACTTGCCGTAGACGGAATACCAATCCCAGGGGTAGGAGATCGTTTGCAAGTGTTAGCAGAGCATCTTTCCCTACATGCACTGACAGCCGGTACACATGGCAACATCGCGGAGCTTGAACGCACGTTAGGTTTTCCCCTCCATATGATTGCTACTGGAGAGGAAAAGTTGCGCTACGTGGAACGACTGGGACCAGCAGGTGTGATCGCCTTCGGCAATGGCAGGAACGACGTGGCTATGCTGCATTTAGCTGCTATCGGCATAGCAATTCTAGCGGGAGAGGGAGTAGCAATTGAGGCACTTCAGGCTGCCGACGTGCTGGCGCCTGGCCCGGTTGAGGCGATTGACCTGGTGCTCAAACCCAAACGACTGATTGCGACCTTACGGGGGTGAAGTACCAGCTTACTGCTTTTCCCATAAAAGTTTCGCTTTATTACTTAAAAAGGTAAAGCCATCGATGGAAAGGGAGGCAAAATAGGAAGAACCGCTGTCACAATCAGAGCAATGATAAGCAAGATTGTAAAGAACGTTTCAAGCCTGAGGGTCTGAAACATTGCTACATGTAGACTCGCAGGGCTATCGGTTCGCAAGACAGTTGTGATGGTGATAACCAGAACAGGGAGTGTCCACAGCACGAGGAGCAGCAGATGTGGTGCATGGCTCGGTAATCCCAATGCCACTGTAGGCACATAGGCTCCCAGCACCAATAGTATATAAAGCGTACGGTTCATGCGCAATCCCAACAAGGACGCCAGTGTTAGTTTCCCAGCCTGAGTGTCACTCGCAATATCGCGCATATCATTTAAGTGAATGAAAGCCGCTGACAATAATCCGAGCGAGATACTATACGTATAAGCTATACGATCCAGGTGACCCGTTTGCGTCATATAAGAACCCAGCGTAAGCAAGGGACCAAAGATGAAAAAACCTACCAGATCGCCTAAAGCCAACGAAGAGAGTGCCTTAGGTACTCCGCTGTAGAAATATGCGGCAAGTATTCCAATTAGACCAAAGATAAAGACGAGCCAGCCGCCTGAAAGAGCAACGAAAGCGCCTGAAAGAGCACCCAATCCTAACGCAATCAGTCCGATAAAAAGCACCCGTTCAGGTTTGATTAAGCCTTGTTGTATCAGTCCGCCAGGCCCCAGGGAGTTGCTGATATCAATACCTCTGAGATAATCATAATAGTCATTGACAAGCTGAGCGCCAATTTGAAGGAGTAGTACCGCTGCAAGGGTAATAACAAACCTGATGGGATGAAAGTCTCCTCGCGGCGTCTGCGATGAAATACTTTGTGTCCAGGCCACTACGCTCCCAAGTATTACAGGCAGAAATGATAGAGGTAAATAGCCAGGGCGTATACCATTCCACCAGATCGAAAACCATTCACTCATACTGCGCTCATTTTCGAGAGGTTGGGCAACAAGCGGTACAGGCTGCATGATAGAGTGTGTCGAATCGACAGGGTGAACAGAGATTTCCGGCTGAAGCCCACTAACCGTTTGCTGTGTCTCTAAGGATATGGTAGGCGCTTCCTTTGCCTGGACAGATCCTGTAGTGACATTTTGTGAGGAAGGGGTAGAATCCGATTCTCTATTCGACGTATCTTTGCTTTGCATAGAGCTACTCACATGTTTAGCAAATCTTGCTGCAAGGCAAGCATGGTTCTTTCCAATTGAGCCTGCCTGACGGCAATTGTCAGATCACCACGAGTCTTTTCCAAAATACCCCGAGCTGTGTCTGTTGTGCGTCGCAGTCCTCCAGTTATAGCGTCGGGAAAATCGATGGTAATCAAAAGTGCGTAAATATCATCCATGTAGCGTAAGAAAATCTCGCAGTTGTCGAAATTGCTCTGCCGCAATTGATCCAACACATAACGTCTCAACTCGCCTATGGCTTCTCCCAGGCCGTTGAGGTAAGGTGCCCAACTGATTGAGAGGTCAGGCGCAAGTGGTAGGGGACGATTTTGAGTAAGAGCCATAAACGTGGCAGCTTCAGCATATTCTTTCTGGGCATCCTGTACAAACCCGGCATAGAAAATATCCTGGTGATCGCGCAAATCCTCCACCATTTCGGTAAGGAGTGCTGACGCCTGCCCAAGAAGTTCTGCGGCAACCTCATATTCCTGGCGGTGAGTCGCACGAATGCAGTTCGCACAATAGCGAATGGCGGTACGCGATTTCGGCAATGCACGTTCGCGCGCGGCGTGCTTGAATCCTAAGTGTTTTAGCGCTTCCTGTCCGGCGATCTCTAGATTTTCGGTCATAGCACTTCCTCTTCTTTCCTCCTTTTTATCTTCACAAAGTGTACCACAGGTCACATCCAATTCAAAGAGGTAATAGTCCGTAAAAGCAAAGTGACATCCTGGTCTAAATCAAACGCCGAACATCGATTTCTGGTGGGAAAGCCAGGCTATACAGATCGCCTGACCAGAAAAGTTGTTTCATCATTTCAGCCACTGCGTAGAGGAGATGTTGTAAAGTTCCCTCACGCCCTCGTTCAAATGCCAGACTTCCATGATAGGAAGCAATACCCGTAAACCAGGTGTGAAAGGGCGTGTTCATATTCAGACGCACCAGGTACATCTCTACCTTTAAAGCTCCATCTTCAACCGGCATAATTATACGCAATTGTGGCATCTGGTCGACGATATCCAGGCGATAGAAGACCCCATAATGATCGCGTGAGGACTGAAAAATGGAAACCTCAGGAACGGAGTTTTCATCATGCTGCTCATGTTCTGCGTATTCCATCTCAACTCCTAAATTTGCTAATATTGTTTCAAGTTGCTCATTGATATTCATGGGTATCCTTTCCAGTAATCTCGTTGATAATCCAATATCGATCATCTGTTCTTCTCTTCACCACGCTATTCCAACTTGATGACAAGAAAGCGGAAACGGTAAAAGCCTCCTTGTGTGCAAGATTGCTTGTGCACTAGTCAAACCACGTCCCCATTTGCCTCTGGACAGCAAACTGAATTACCGATACAATCAACCCATGCAGAATCTGGAACCACATAAACTCATTGAGTCCAGCGCACTGTTTCGCAACTTGCAGCCCGGCGAAACAGCGAATATTCTTGCCCGTCTCCAACCTGTCAACTATGAACGCGGCACACGTATTCTCGAACGTGGAGTATGGCACGGTCAGTTATACATCATAGCCTCCGGACTGGTAAGCATCTTACTGCAAGAAGAAACAGGAAGTGGCGCAAGAATTGCACAACTGGGGCCAGGAGAGTGCTTTGGCGAGATGTCGCTCATCACAGGCGAACCTCCCTCAGCGACCGTTCGCGCAGATGAGGACATAACTCTCTGGGCACTACCCCAGGCAGATTTTCTGTCCCTGATAGGGACTTGTCCTACACTGCTGCAAAATATCAATGCTATTCTTTCCCTGCGCCTTGCACGCACGAACCAGCAAATTCTCTCACATTCCACTGCCGAGCGAGTCTGGCTCTCACTGGTGGTTAATCCAGGCGCGTCCTTAGAGCAGTCTCTTGCTCTACACATCGTGGATGCTCTGGCAGTTTGCAGCCACAAGCGCGTACTAATGCTGGAGGCTTGTGGACAGCAGCACGCAATTGGCCCCCGTTTTGCTGTACAGCCCAACCAGCTTCGCCCTGTTCTTCTTGAATGCGCGCGTGACCATAGCCTGCTCCAGGGGCATCGCGCTCCTACTGTGACACCCCAAGATCAATACTATCCTGCCCTTGCAGCCTTCGCAGCTACCTCTGAGGAACTCACGACTCTTGATAAGAGCTTGCTTACAACAACTTTAATCGACCTCGCAGGACTATACGATTACCTTGTACTGGTAACGACACAGGCAACCCCTCCAAACCTGCTACAAGTCATAGCGGAACAGTGCACAAGGGCAATTATGATTACTTCGGCCAATTCCATTCAAAATGTAGAGGAGGAGTTTGCCCCTGCCAGGTCTAGTTTTTTCGTAGCGCATGTACCTGAATATCCCACAATCGGAGTGCAGGATCATTATGCCACTCGCCTCGGGCAAACCATTACACGTCTCCTGCCTGCTGACTTTTCCTTACTCGAACAATGTTGGGAACAACAAACAACGCTTCGCCAAAAGGCAGCAGAGGCTGAGTTGACGAAAGCTGTAGATTTTGTAGCACGGCACATCGCACACCAGACTGTGGGTATTGCCTTTGGTGGTGGTGGTGCAAGGGGATTCGCGCATCTGGGAGTCCTGGAGCGCCTGCTACAGTATGGTATTCCTCTCGATTATATGGCAGCATGCAGCAGTGGCATTATAGCGCCTGGGATGTATCTCATAGGCAAGTCTACTGCTGAAAGCGAGGAGATTTTTCTGGAAATCCAACGTCACATCGTACAGTGGAGTTTCCCTCGGACTTCTATCTTCTCCAACAAGGGCTTGAAACGTATGTTGCGCGAATACTGTGGAGATTTACGCTTTGAGGATCTGGTCACACCTTTCGCGACGGTAGCTGTTGACCTTTCAATGCGTGCCGGGATCGTGCTGGATCGTGGATTACTCTGGCAAGCTGCATTAGCCAGTGTATCACTGCCGGGCATCTTTCCACCTGTATTGGTAGGCGAGCATATTCTGATGGATGCGGGCATGCATGATCCAGTACCTATACGTCTCGTAAGAAAGATGGGAGCCGATATCCTGATCGCCTCAGAACTGGGTGGGCAAGAGCCACCTGCTTTAGAAAATGCAGCACCCTGGTTTGAAGAGTCGTCATACAAAGAGCTCAAATCGGTCAGATCACCGCACATCATCGACTTACTACTGCGAACCTATGACCTGGCAATGGCAACTATCGGCATGCACAGCATTCGCGAGGCAGATGTTGTTATACGTCCCAAACTGCACCGGGTTTCGTTACGGCAATTTTCTGAGGGGCGCAAGTTTGTAGCAGCCGGAAGAGAGGCGGTAGAGCAATCACTTCCAGAGTTGAGAAAAAGATTACCATGGTTGAAGTAGAGATTTATCCTCCCGCCCTCTTCACCTTATACCCCATTTCACTCAGCCTAGCCTGCACTTTCTCGCAATGGTCGCCTTGAATTTCGATCACGCCATCTTTGACGGTACCGCCGGAGCCGCACAGTTTCTTCAGTTGCTGTGCGAGCGCAATTATCGCCTCATTGGTGGCAGGCACACCGATAATCAGGGTCACAGTCTTTCCTCCACGATGCTTGCGATCACGCATGATACGCACAATGCCATCACTCTTTTTTGTCGCAGCTTGCTGTGCTGATAATTGATCGCAGCGACAATTCTTATATGGCTGTCCGCATACAGGACAGGCATTCACTCTACCACCATCGGTGGAATATACCAGGCGGTCTGGCATACAAGGTTCCTTTCTTCTCATCACATCGCACCATGATCCCAATTCAAGGAATTGTACCATACAAAGAAAACAGCGGGTTGACACGAATCTAATCTCACAAACGTATTACCCTATTAGGGATACCAAAAATGCACAAGATATTTGGGGGATTACCATGCTCGAATTTCAAGAATCTATTTCAGAGCGTTATCACCTTCAACAACGTTTGCATCATAGTGTCATGTCAGAAGTCTACCTTGCTTATGATGAACTCTTACAGCATGAAGTAGCCATCAAACTGGTCAGCAACGATCAACCTGAATCAAAGCAACGTCTGCTGAGTGAAATACAAACCTTGAGTAAACTCTCGCACGACCATATTTTAACAATCCTGGATCATGGAGAATACGGGGCTTATCACTACCTGGTCATGCCCTATCTGAAGCAAGGGACGTTACGCGAGCGCATTGCAAGAGGAAGACTGACAGAGGAAGAAGCCGGTAATATACTCGCGCAGGTGACAAGCGCATTACAGTTTGCGCATAATCAGGGCATCGTGCACCGCGATATTAAACCCTCAAATATTTTACTTGACGGTGTTAATAATCAGCACGTCTATCTCGCAGATTTTGGCCTGGCTAAAGTAATGGATAAAGGAAGCGATCTCACGCAAACAGGATGCTTGATGGGTACTCCTGCATATATGGCTCCAGAACTTATAGATAAGCCTGAGAGTGTAAGCAGCGATATCTACGCTCTTGGTGTTTTGCTCTACCACATGCTTGCTGGACGTGTACCATTTTCAGGCAGTTCCCCTCTAGAAGTGTATTGGAAACATGTACATGAGTTGCCTGTATCTCCATCTCATCTTAATCCTGCAATTACTGCTCCTGTTGAGCAGGTTATTATGCAAGCACTGAATAAAGACCCGCGCCGGCGTTTTCCAAGTGCCCAGGCCATGGCCCAAGCATATATAAATGCTCTTCAATCAACAAATAAGTATGCAGTAGCTCGTCTTGCGGACAGAACCTTTAAACCCACCCTGGCGCATAGAGCACTCAAGTTGAGAGAGCGCTTTACATTGCCGACCGTTGCACTGAAAAGGGCACCCTGGTGGCAAAATCCCAACTACAAGATTCAAAAGGCTACTGTTAGCCTTGCACTGGTGGCACTGCTCATTACTCCCCTATCACTGGGCTTCTTACTCGGTAGAGCAAATGCTCCACTCCCCCTAGCCTATAGGGCACAAGTTGTTGGGGATCTTCAGCAACCACCCCTGGTATCTACAGCTACACCCCCGACAATTCCGACAGTCCATCCTTTAAGAGGGAACACCATTCCACAGCAGTTTACGCCTTCTTCTCCTCCACATAAACATCCTCACCATAAGCATAGAAAAGGAAATGAAGATTATCAGGCGTAGCGATGAGTGCGGCTGTGTATGGCTGTAAAAGTTGACATATAATGATGAGGATGAATATACTGCCTATATTGCTTGCATAACATCACTTTTATGAACGAGTTACCATTCAGCGTCAGGGATTGTTAAAAGCCTATGCCTGGATTAGAAGGGACCAGATTAGGTCGCTATCGCCTTCAACAACGCCTGGATCATGGCGGCATGTCGGAAGTCTATCTGGCCTATGACGAACTCATGCATCGCGATATAGCCATCAAGGTCATGAGTAGTACCCACACGGATTATATCGAGCGTTTCCAGCGCGAAGCAGAAGCCATCGGCAATTTGCACCACAACCACATTTTGCCTGCCTTCGATTATGGCCAGCAGGAATCCTGGCACTACCTGGTCATGCCTTATATCGATCATGAATCTTTAAGTGAGCTACTGGATAGAGGCCCTTTGCCGCTGGAGCACGCCGGTGAGTTGCTTTCGCAAATTGCCAGCGCCCTACAGCATGCTCACGAACACGGTATTCTACATCGCGATATCAAGTCCTCAAATATTCTCTTGCGCGACGATCACTACACCTACCTGGCGGATTTTGGACTGGCGAAAGCGGTGGATGGAAGCGGCAGCGTTACTCATACCGGGGTATTGATGGGTACACCCGAATATATGGCACCTGAACTGGCTGATGGTCTAGCCTCTACAAGCAGTGATCTCTATGCGCTTGGCATATTGCTCTACCAGATGGTCACAGGACGACTGCCATTCACAGGCGATACGCCCCTGGCTGTATATTTGAGACAGATGCACGAGCAACCGGTACCTCCTTCGCGTCTCAAGCCTACTATCTCTCAAGATGTTGAGCAAGTCATACTCCGAGCACTGGACAAAGACCCACGCCGCCGTTTCCAAACGCCAAATGATCTTGCGCAAGCCTATCAGGAGGCGTTGAATGCTAAAGCGCCACTACAGGAAACTGTTCCTACCAGAACTCCAACCCCGCGCGTGGGAGTCATCCTGAGCGATAGTGGTGAGATGCCAGCACTTTATAATAGAATAAGCGCCGTAGAGGACGAATTAGCACAAGCTAGTGGCGCAAGATATGCTCTGGCAGAGCCATATAATAGTGACTTAGGGGTACTTCAAGTAGATCCTGGTTTTGATTCAGCTTCCTCCACTGCCGCTCAAGAAGAAAAGCTTGTGCTTCCAGCGTATTCGTTTCATACCAATGCAGCGTCTGCTATCTCAGCAGACCAGACAATCATACAGCAACCTTCCCGTATACCTTCCAACTCTCCTATGTCTGGATTTCCAAGGCCAGCAAATCTTCACGACGCACGTTATAACCGAAACTCATTTATGCTTACTGGCCTTATGGGTATTAGTTTCCTGCTCATCATCATGTCAGTAATCCTTTTTGCTGTCTTCGCCTACAGCAGCAATAGAGAGGCAGAGAAAATTAGAGCGCTGACGGCGCAGGCTATAAGCACTAATCAGGCTAACAGGATTGGTGGAAAACAACCCAAAGGGACACCTGCGACAAAGACTGGCGTAACCAGACTCTCACCTCAACAGGTGCCACTTGCAACCGCCAATGCGATCACCAGCGCTGCGCCTGCGCTTCTAGACGACCTGAGCACCGACTTTATTGGTGGCTGGTATGTAGATAACACTTCCTGTAAATTTGTCGGAGGTACTTACCACGTCATTGTCAAACAAGCCAATTTTCTTCAGACATGTGAATCAAGCACCTTCTCCTTTGACAATGTGGCCTTACAAGTGGATGTCTCTCTGCTCTCAGGCAGCAATGCTGGCTTGATTTTCCGTGCCAACAACCAGCAGTATTATGACTTCGGCATTGATAATCAAGGAGAGTTTTTCTTCCGCCGCCATGACCCCGACGGTTCAGGCAGAGGAACCATCACTGATCTTCTACCAGGCACCAAAAGTCCAGCCATTGCTCCTGGCAAAAAGAAAAATACCTTACTCGTAATTGCCAATGGCAGCGATTTTAAACTGTTTATTAATGGTATCTTCGTTGGAGAACAACGGGATAGCAACTACATAGGTGGACAGGTTGGTTTTGGCGTCGGAACTCTCGCTTCAGAAAGCAGTGGTGAGGCCAGTTTCTCTAATTTCAAGGAATACTCAATTTCCTCATAAAAGCTCCAAATCAATGAGTTCATCCATGTTTTACACCCTTGCATATCCCTCTCGCAACTGGCTCTCTAAACGCTGTTTCACGGCTTCTGGAAGAAATGCAGCACGCACAGCGTTCAGGTTGCATTGGAGAAAATGGTGCTTCTCCCATCCAAAAACGTTGTGCAACTTTTCATATTCTTGAGTCAGGTTGATGTTGCAGAGTGTGCGACCATCGGTGCTCACGCTTACTGAAAGGCCTGCTTCATAAAACTTTGCTATTGGATGCTCAGCATAGGTATCAACAGCGTTGGTTCGAAAGTTCGATGTCGGGCATACTTCGAGATGGATGTGTTCCCCTTTCAGGTATTCAATCAAGGTAGAATCTTCGCTACTATGTACGCCATGACCAATGCGCGAAGGCCTGAGTACGCGTAACGTTTCCCATACGCTCTCAGCACCACGAGACTCACCGGCGTGTGCTGTGCGCAAAATCCCATGTTGAGCAGCAAACTGGAAGGCGGGAATATGGGCATCAAGAGGAAAACCCGCTTCGTCTCCGGCTATGTCGAGCGCTGTAACGAGCGCTCCTTTAAATCGTTCTACTAGCTTTGCAGTTTGCATGCTTTGCTCCGCAGAGAAATGCCGCAGCGTACAGAGAATCAGTCGAGTTTCCACTCCCGTAGTCTGACTTGCGCCTGAAGCTGCTGCTTCAACGATCTCTATGACGTCTTCTGCTGAAAGCCCCTTCTCAGTATGCAGCAATGGAGCAAAACGTAATTCTGCATATAACACGTTCTCTTGCTGCAATTGTTCAAATACGTCGAAGGTCACCAATCGCAGTTGCTCTTCTGTCTGCATCAAGGCAACACTATTGGTTGCTCTTGTAAGGACCTCTACCAGATTCGCGCATTTGGCAGGAGGAATAAAATCATTACGATACTCATCCTGAGTAATAGAGGGGTTTAAGCGAGAAACTACTGCATAGCTCAATGAGCAGTCAGCATGCAAATGAAGCTCTACCTTCGGTAATGTTTTAAAGTCCATACAGTCTCTTCCTCCTACAAATACACAATTTTTCTTCCAGGACCAGTTTATGCCAGAAGATTCGCGATCGTCACCAGCTCATCCCTACTAACAATACCAGCTACTTGAACACCAACACCTTTCTCTGTCCAGGTCAGCGTCATTGTGCTGCCTGACGATGAAAGAATCGCGGTCGTTCCGCGCAGGCTGATTTGCTGACCAGAGACGGGCAGGTTTGCCAGAGATTTTCCCTGGGAAATCGCGAATGTACTATTACCCTTGATGTAATTGAGCGTAAAAATCTGGTTACCCGGAGCGCCAAGCGCATCCACTCCCTGCAACTGATAGCCGCTCTGAGAGGAGGGAATGCTCAACAGGTGATATCCAGCTTGCTGCTGTGCCTGCTCCAGGGTAATAGTGCCAGTATTGGACGTAGTCGTCTTTGGGAAAGGCAGGACCTGGACGCCAGGAGGAGGTGTGAAAGTGAAGATGTTATCGTCTACTGGCTGATTCAGCACAAGTGTTGGCAGAACCAGCGTTACCTGCCCTAAACCCTGAATCGTCAGCTTTAGCTGCAAAGGCAATGTATTCGTCTTATCGATATAGACATAGCCATCATAATTGAAATTACCTGAGCCTGAACTTGTACTGTCTGATTGCCCCAACGCCTGCGATGTGACATGTATATCGTAAGCATCATGACCATTAATATTGGCAGAGGAAGAAACCAATGTTGCATTACTATGTGTGAAGACTGTTTGCACAATGTTCATAATAGACCGGCTCCGAATCCTGGCAGCACCAGTAGTGGGCGTACCTGTATTGTCACTAACCAGGCCGGTATAGACTACTTTTTTGGCTGGATCATATTGCCAGACTTGTTTTCCATTGCTAACGGTGATCAATCCTCTAGAGAACTGCTTGAGAGTAGATTGAAGCACGACCGTGCGGCTTTTGTCCGGGGATGCATTCCAAACATCGATGCTAATAGTTCCAGTGTCTGCCGTGCCGACCGTTGTCATATCAATAATAGCATGCAGTGTCTTCGCTGTTTTGAGACTTTGCTCTGCCTTTGTCAGTAGTTGTTGTCCCTGCGCAGGTGTTGGCGATAGTATCGGCGCAGGTGTCGTTTGAGTCTGTGTTGCGCCCCCATTTCCGCATGCAGCTAGTAGCAACATAAGTATGAAAGTAAACAGTAGCATAGCTTTCCAGCTATAGCGTGACATGAGAAAGCTCCTTTGTAGGTATCGATGGGTGTTGCATTCTGTTGTTCTGCTACGTAGTATAGCACGAACTATACATTCTCCCTTCCAAGCTCCTCCACCAGAGCTTGGATGATCTCTTTATCTTGTTCTTCAAGGACAGTTCGAGGATCAAGCAGAAGTGCATCTCGCAAGATGCGCGCAATGATAGGTGAACTGCGCAGGCGTAAACGTTTTGCCAATTCATCTAGCGGATTTGATATGTTTTCGGCATCGAGAGCTACTAAGGTGGTAGGAAGCGTTTCACCAGGGAGTGAACCACCACCGATAGTTGATTCGCCATGCTGCGTTCGTGCCAGAATGCCATAGTTGTGGAGCTTTGAGACCCAGCTCGCAGCACGGTCAGCGATTCTTCCTGGAGATGCTGAAATCATACGCCAGATTGGAATGTGTGTTTCGACCTCTTCACGCTGGTAGTGTCGCAGGGTCGCTTCGAGAGCAGCTAAAGTCATCTTATCAATACGCACAGCTCGCATCAGCGAGTGCCTGCTAATGCGTTCCAGTACAGTGGCCTTACCCACGAGAATGCCAGCCTGTGGGCCCCCAAGCAACTTATCGCCCGAGAAACACACCACGTCCGCGCCAGCCGCGATACTCTCCTGTGGCATCGGCTCGTGTCCCAAACCATAACGCTCACTAGCAAGCAAACAGCCGCTTCCCAAATCGTCCATGAGCAGCAATCCATGCTGATGCGCCAGTTCTGTCAACGCCTCCACCGGGGTCGATTCTGTAAAACCTGTTATCTGAAAATTGCTGGGATGTACTGTCAGCAGTAGAGCAGTGCGCTCAGTAATAGCCATCGCATAATCGCTTAAGCGGGTGCGATTTGTTGTGCCAACCTCCACCAGTTGGCAGCCACTTTGGCGCATCACATCGGGTACCCTGAATCCGCCACCAATCTCGACCAGTTGACCACGAGAGATGACAACCTCGCGTCCCGCTGCCAACGTAGTAAGCGCTAGCAGTACCGCAGCCGCATTATTGTTTGTAACCAGGGCGGCCTCAGCGCCCGTTAATTCACAGAGTAATGCAGCGACATGGGCATAGCGAGAGCCGCGTTGTCCTGATTCTAATTCGTATTCTAAATTGGAGTAGCCACCAGCTACCTGTTGTACCGCTTGAAGAGCTTCTTGACTCAGCGGCGCGCGTCCCAGGTTTGTGTTGATGATAACACCCGTGGCATTAATGACCGGTCGTAAATTTGGACGCTGATCCTCATTCAGTATATGTTCAGTCATAGCGAGCAATTCATCAGCAGAGGGACACAGAGCGCCCTGGCGGATTTGTGCCCGTGCCTGCGCAATACTGGCGCGTACTGCTCGCAAGGTCATTGAACGAGAATACCGCTGAACGAGTTGTTGCCCGCTAGTAGAGTGCAGCAGTTCATCGACCGAGGGCAGGAGTCGAAGTTGTTCCTGGTCAACGTTCATAAGCCACCCAATTAATCAACGAAGTTAATGTAGTGAATAATACATGGTAATCGCCAGGCTGTTCGCTATCTTTCCCATAATCGCCCGCAGATCACTCTCATCGAGTTTACAGATAGCATACTGATCGGCCAGCAAACTGCGCAATACAGCATACAATAATTCTGTCTTTACCAGGCTATCTGTGTCAAGTAGGGGATAATCTCGTTTTAAGAGGAGGTGGTGATAAGGACGAAGTTTCCCACGATATGAGGTTAAGGCTACTACATTTACTGCGCCCGCGTGACGACAAAAGGGATCACCAGAAACAACCAATGCGGGATGCCAATCGAGAATGCGCTTCTCTTCAATACCTGGGGGAAGCGAAGGATAGCCAAAATTTACCCAGTACACCATGCCGAATTGCACAGGTATTTGATAAGTCAGTGCATCCGGCGTAAGATCTGGTGGGTGAGGCATTGTGACTACATATCTTTTACAACTACAAATTACGGACGTGCAAAAGCCACTGAAGTGTAAACCGGCAGATCGCTGGACTCAAGTTGCGCATGGAAACAGATACAGGTAAGTGACCACGAGCGCTCAACCAGATTCAAGCGCTCCTCACGTTCCTCCTGACTTTCTTCCTGTAGGGCAACAGCGATAGGTTCCATGTCACGCTGATACTGTTCTGCAAGTAAGGATGAACGGCTGAAGTCATAATTCGTTGCCATAACGAAACCTCTTTGTTCCAAGTAAGTCCAAAACTGAACTCTACATTATAACGTCAGTAGCGAAGCCTGAGGGCAAGTGGAATATTTGTATTTCTCTAACATCGGAGATTATACCAGCAAATGAGCCTCGAAGCAAGTGGTTTTGCCACGATTTTGCCGTCGTTGCACAGTAGTGCTTAAACTGTGACTTTTCTCAGAGAATCAGAGAAAGCTGGGACAGTTGTGGTTGTTCTATTCTTCAGCTATAATGACTGATACATTCCCCAATTTCGGCGCATTGTATCGTTTGTATATCGAACCCTCCTAATAAAGAACGGAGGCAAGTTTCAGAAAGGAAGAGTTCTCAACCCCTTTTTACTCAGTGGAGATTAGCACGCCAGGAATAGCTACTGATCCTTTTACACCTAATATGGTTACGTTTATTCCAGACAGCTTGACGTCTGAAGCGCAAGAGATTTCAAAGGAGACGAACGATGCAGCAGGACATGAACGCTCAAAACCCCGCTGGCCAGACAGCATTAGATCCTCGAGAACAGATATTAGTAAATCATGGTTTAAAGCGAAGCTCTCAATGGGACGAGGTAGAACAAGCTTTCCTCAATCAACATAAGCAGAAGTGCGCAATATGTTCAATTACAGGAAAGGGACTGGTGGAAGTTCACCATATCGCGCCTTTCCATTATATTAGCTCCCCTCAGATTCAAAGGGGGGATCTTGAGTTTAACCCCCAGAACTTGATTCCCCTATGCCAGGGGCCTGGGACGAACAATCACCATGAATTGATTGGACACCTCGGTAACTTTCAGTACTTCAATAAAGATGTGCAGGCCGATCTAATCGGTTCGTGGAAAGACATAATTCCATCTCTACCTCTACTTAAGCAGCAAGCAGACTGGATTGCGAGGCATCAGAATCACTACCCACTTGTGAATGTGATGACTCCTCAGGATATCACTGATTTCATAGCATTACTAGTGACATGGTACGGACCGAAGCCGCAAGCAAGCATAGACGTATTACTAGAGCAATGGTATGGATTGAAATCGCATCGGAATGGCAATGCAGGTACTCCCCATGGGAGTATGAGCGCTCCGGTATCCAACACAAGTGGAAGCTAAGCCTGGCTGTATGAAAATCAGGCAGCAAACGTGAGCATCTCAGTAAAACGCTTAAACCAGCCAAAGTGATTGCCGTCATACCGGATGTTGCAGGCAACGCGCTCGTCGTTGCCTGCACCTGTCATTACAAGTCATACTTTTCGCATTGATTGCTCCAAAAGATTTCCCCCACCACATTTCTCTCAACTTTCTGCACATTCAGTTCTTCCATTAGCCAAATGTTCATAGGGCTGTACCTGCCTGCCACAAAGATACCCATTTGTATCCCTATTAACCTGTTTTGAATGAATTACTTTTGATAAAGCAGAATTAATTACGTCTAAACACATGAGGATGATTCGTAAATCGTTGGTGCCATCGCCAAAAGTGCCTTTATTACGTTCGTTGTAGGACCGCCATCGTTTTTCTCGATATGTCAAAGGATGTCAGGAGAAGGATACTCTCCTTACATTAAACACGTGATTGTACTGTCAATGAAGCCAGCAACAACCAGGAGTGTACAACGAATGACAGAGGACAAACCATACCTGCCAAGGCCAGGAGCGGACGATAGAATAGTCGTCGAAGAGATGTTAAGAGACTCCCGATCGGAACAATGGTACGAATGCTATTTGTCCGTAAAAAGGCTTGTCCAGCTACAGGCAAAAAACATTCCCGAGGACCATTGGGAAGATATTGCTCAGGATGCGATGATCCGGGTACATAAATACCTGCCTACCTTCCAGTATCAATGCGCGTTCAGAACCTGGCTTTTTGGCATCGTGCGTAGCTGCATTATTGATGACTATCGCAAATCCACACGTGCAGGACAGCTTACGGTTTCTCTAGGAGATACTCTTGATGATACTGAGCGAGAAAGTGATGCGTTTACTGCGAATGCGGCACAAACTGTAGAAGATGCGTGCATCACGCGCGATGAGTTAGGCAAAGCATTGGTAGCACTCCAGGAATATGTGTCTATCCATGCCAATCCGATTCGTAACAGCCGAATATTGGAGATGGTGTTATTAGAAGGCCTGTCACTCGAGGAGACAGCGAAAGCGGTCGGATGTTCAGCCCCCGTTGTTGGCTATGTTGTGCGCTCTGCTCAGCGTTATGTGCGTGAAAAGTTAGGACATTAACCGTAAATTACTCTATATTTACGTGCTTTGATAAACGCGATCGATCGGCCTCTTCAGGTTCGTTGAGGAAAGCTAATGTTTCTTCCAACGTGGATTTACAGCTCGAGCATTTTCTTATGTGTTC
>WNFX01002935.1_pt1 | contig 17083 bp, 18 predicted proteins | sample 5400111 | NCBI WGS metagenome assembly WNFX01 (sample SAMN13153363, study PRJNA577476) | soil metagenome | isolation source: 40 cm soil or saprolite under grassland replicate 1 | place: USA:California | collected 2016-06-15 | reverse complement strand
ACGCCGAGCAGCTCACCGCGCACGCACAGCGGCGCCGCGATGACCGAGGTCACCGCCACGTCGTCGCACGCCTGCGCGCTGGCCGCGCTCGGCGCGGGGAAGCTTTGGCTCTCGAAGTCCTCCACCACGATCGCGTCGAGCCGCTCCATGGACTGCTGGCAGAAGTGGCCCGGCGGGTAATGGATCGGCTCGCCGACCGCTGCCCAGCTGCCCGCGGGTGGCTGCCACCCTCCGGCGTGCGTCGCGACGCGGCGCACCAGCTTGTCGTTCTGGAACAGGTCGATGAAGCAGTGGTCGGCGAACTGCGGGACCAGGCTCTCGGCCACGTGCCGGAGCGTCCGGTTGAGCTCAAGCGATCCGGCGAGCCTTTCACCGATCCGCTCGAGCAGGCCGATCCTGTCGAGTTCGCGCTCGCTGCCCCGCCGCATCGCCTCGCGCGCGAAGATCACGATCCCGTCGATGGCGCCGGACGGGTGCCGCAGCGGAACGGCCTGAGCCCGGACGAAGATTCGGGAGGCGTCGGGCTTGGATACGGCGAATGTGCCTTCCCAGACATGGCCGCGGAGCACCCGCTTGGCCAGTTCGGCCGCCTTGACGACATCAGGTTCGTCGAAACCGAGCGAAAGGATGGAGTGCCCGATCAAGTGGCGCGAATCCTCGGGGTAGCCAAAGAGCTTAGGCGTGAACGCGTTCCAGTACAGCAAGTTGCTGACCCGGTCGGTCACGATCACCGCGGTCTCGACCTGATCCAGCACTGTTTCGGGGGGCAGATAAGCGTCGAATTCGGCCTCTCCCCACCGTTTCATCGGCGCGTCCCCTCGCCATCGCGGTGGCGGGCCGGCCCGCCTATCACTTCCGCCTCCCCAGACCCCGTGGTAACGAGAAACCTCGCGTCGCCCCTCCCCGGCTTCACCTGCTCACGGCCTTGCGACGAATACGTGAGCGGCAATACGGCGCGGCAGCTCCGCCGTCGAGCGCTCACCCGCCTCCTCGCACGTCACACGCACACCACCGTCGCTGGCCGCGAGCGTAACCTCGCGTCCGGGTTGTATCCCAACTCGCTTGAGTTTAAGCATGAGACCGGGATCACTTTGGACTTGTTCACTGATCCGCCGGACAATTACCGGCTCTTCCTGCGGGGACGCTACGTCGATCATGGATTGGACGGGTTCGGCCGCCGCGGCGAGCACATCGGCCGTGGCATCGGCGGGAAGACCGAGTTCCTCCAATCCAGGGATCGCATTCCCGTGCGGGCATCGTGCCGGGTAGGCGAGTAGTTCCACCATGCGCCGCTCAACCGCTTCCGATATGACGTGTTCCCACCGACATGCTTCGATATGCACTTCTTCCCACGGAAGGCCAATAACGTCCAGTAGCAGGCATTCCGCGAGCCGGTGTTTGCGCATGACCCGGGTGGCGAGCGAGCGGCCGGTCGCGGTCAGCGAAAGCTGCCTGTCGCCGGCGATACGCAGCAGGCCGTCCCGTTCCATGCGCGCGACGGTTTCGCTGACGGTCGGGCCGCTTTGCGACAAGCGCTCCGCGATCCGGGCGCGGAGCGCCACGATGCCCTCCTCCTCGAGTTCGAAGATGGTGCGGAGGTACATCTCGGTTGTGTCTATGAGCCCGTGGGCGGTCAAACGCTCCTCCTCCCACCTTGATGCTAACTCCACGACCGACACATAACGGCTGCCGCGCGATGACGCACCTGGTCAGGTGACTCGCCCGGTCACGGGGCAAGCCGCTCGACGAGCCAGCCGCCGTCGCCCCGGCGGTAGCGCAGCCGGTCATGGAGGCGGTTCTTGCGTCCCTGCCAGAACTCGGCAAGCTCGGCGATGACCAGGTAGCCGCCCCAGAAGTCCGGCATCGGCACCTGCGTGCCCTCCGGCCAGCGGCGGGCGAACCCGCTGTAGCGGTCGTCAAGTTCCGCGCGGGCGGCCAGCACGCTGGACTGCCTGCTCGCCCAGGCACCGAGCTGCGAACCATGCGGGCGGGAACGGAAATAGCGCTCACTGCGCTCGGCGGTCAATTCCGTGACGGTACCCTCGATGATCACTTGGCGCTGCATCGCGTGCCACGGGAACAGCAGGCATGCCCGAGGGTTCTCCGCGAGCTCACGGCCCTTACGCGACGTTCTGTTCGTGTAGAAGGTGAACCCGTCAGGGCCATAGTCCTTGAGGAGCACGGTGCGCGCACGGGGCACGCCTTCGGCGGACGCCGTCGCGAGCACCATGGCGGTCGGCTCGGGCAGCCCGGCGCCGGTCGCATCCCTGAGCCACCTGCCGAACTGAGTGACGGGGTCGGGTGCGAGCGACTCCTCCGTGAGCGGATCCGGCGGCGCGGTGCGGCCGGGTGCGTGGTGTGATGGATCCACGGGTACTGATCTTGACACGGCGACCCCGAAGGCGACCCCAGAATCGATATGCGGACCTCGCTATCCGCCACGAGACCAGGCGCGGTTGAATGAATTCCCGCCGACGGGCTCCACCGAATGCTCGCACGGCAACGCGAATACGTCGTTTGCCCGTCACGCCGTACCCAGAGAAGACGGAGGAAGCGTAGATGTCCGACTTCAAGCCGGGGCTCGAAGGTGTCGTGGCGTTCGAGACCGAGATCGCCGAGCCTGATCGGGAGGGCGGATCTCTCCGCTACCGCGGCGTGGACATCGAGGACCTAGTGGGGCACGTCTCGTACGGGAACGTCTGGGGCCTGCTCGTGGACGGCAGCTTCGAACCCGGCCTGCCGCCCGCGGAACCTTATCCGATTCCCGTGCACTCGGGTGACATCCGGGTCGACGTGCAGAGCGCGCTCGCGATGCTCGCCCCGGGCTGGGGAATGCGGCCGCTGCTCGACATCAGCGACGAGCAGGCCCGTGACGACCTCGCCCGTGCGTCCGTCATGGCGCTGTCATTCGTCGCCCAGTCCGCCCGCGGGCTGGGCGTTCCTATGGTGCCGCAGCGCCGCGTTGACGAGGCGGCGACTATCGTCGAGCGGTTCATGATCCGGTGGCGGGGTGAGCCCGATCCGCGGCATGTCCAGGCGATCGACGCCTACTGGACGTCGGCGGCCGAGCACGGCATGAACGCGTCGACGTTCACCGCGCGGGTAATCGCCTCCACGGGCGCGGATGTCGCCGCGGCCCTGTCCGGCGCGGTCGGCGCGATGTCGGGGCCGTTGCACGGCGGTGCGCCCGCGCGGGTGCTGAACATGATCGAGGAGGTGGAGCGGATCGGTGACGCGCGTGCTTACGTGAAGCAGGCTCTCGACCGCGGCGACCGCTTGATGGGTTTCGGCCACCGCGTTTATCGTGCCGAAGATCCGCGGGCCCGGGTGCTGCGGCGAACAGCCCAGCAGCTCGGCGCGCCGAGGTACGAGACCGCGATGGCGCTGGAGGGGGCGGCACTCGACGAACTGCACGCGCGCAGACCAGACCGGGTACTCGCCACGAACGTGGAATTCTGGGCCGCGATCATCCTCGACTTCGCCGAGGTGCCTGCCCACATGTTCACGTCGATGTTCACCTGCGCACGTACCGCCGGGTGGGCCGCCCACATCCTCGAGCAGAAACGCACCGGCCGGCTGATCCGGCCCAGCGCACGGTACATCGGCCCGAAGTCCCGCTCCGTGCCGGAGGTGGCGGGGTAACGGCCGGGGCAGTCCTACGTATCTAGATCGGGACGAAGCACTCCATTTCTATATGACAGCCGAACAGGGCTGGCAAACGGGTGGATAACGGGGGCTTCGCATGAGCGACGATCGGGGACGATCAGGTCCAACACGGCGGCGGCTGCTGAGCGGAGCTGGTGTCGTGGGCGCCGGCCTGGTGGCTGGGTCAATCGGGGGCGCGCCCGCGCGTGCCGCGACGGCGAGCGGAGCCGTCGAGTTTCCAGCGCCTCGCCGGGGGGCGCCCGCGGACAGCGGCCTGTTCGGGCGGTTATTTCCGTCGCTGCCGCCGTTCGCCGAGGCGAACGGCAAGATTCGCGCCGCCCTGCTCGATATCGGCGCACCCGGGGGCATCATGGATGCGGGCGACGACCTCGCCGCCGGGCCAAAGGCCCTGATCGTTGATCCCGCGGTGAACGGCAATCCCACCGCGGCCGATCCGTACGGCAGTAACCCGGACAACGCCACGATGACGGCCGGGTCGACGTTCATCGGCCAGTTCACCGACCACGACATCACCTTCGACCAGACGTCGCAGCTCGGCGTGCCGCAGAACCCGCTGAGGTCTCCGAACACCCGTACACCGGCGCTCGACCTTGATTCGGTGTTCGGCGGAGGCCCGGGCCTGCGGCCAGACCTGTACATGCCGAACCCGGACGGATCGGCGGGGCCCAAGCTGAAGATCGGCAGTGGTGGCGTGCACGAGGACGTGCCCAGGGTGGGCAGCGCGGACGGTACGAGCAAGGCGCTGCTCGGCGATCCTCGTAACGACGAGAACGTGATGATCGCCGGGCTGCACTGCGCCCACATCCTGTTCTACAACCGGGTGCTCGACGAGCTTGGCGCCTTCAGCCTTGAGGCGTTTCCCTCTGTCAGGCGCGCGGACCTTTCGAACCGCTATATGCGCTTCCTCGCGGCCCGCGAGGTGACTCTGTGGCACTACCAGTGGCTGCTTGTCAACGAGCACCTCCCGCAGATCGCCGGCCAGGCCATGGTCGACGACGTACTCGCTCGCGGTAACCGCTGCTACCGGCCCCCGGCTCGCGACGCGTTCATGCCGATCGAGTTCGGTGCCGCCGCCTATCGGTTCGGCCACTCGATGGTGCGTCCGTCCTATCGGGCGAACTTCACCAGCGGTACCGGCGATTCCGCCAACCCGGCCGCTGATCCGTTCTTTGCCCTCGTCTTCGACGTGAACGAGCCGGGCTTTTCCGCGCCGCCCAGCCATGACCGCGGCGACCTGCTCGGCGGTTTCGCCGCCCCCCGCCGCTATGTCGGCTGGCAGACCTTCTTCGATTTCGGCGACGGTCAGGTCAAGAACAACAAGAGGATCGACACAACGATCTCCAGCGTCCTGTTCACTCTGCCGCTGCCCGCCATCGCGCCGCACACCCAGACCGCGCCCACGGTGCTCCCGCAGCGCAACCTGCTCCGCCAGCTCACCTGGGGCCTGCCGTCCGGGCAGGATATTGCCGCCGCCATGGGCGAAGACCAGCTTGCCGCCGCCGACCTGGCCGACATCGCCAGCGTTCACCCGCCATTCGCCACGAGCACGCCGCTGTGGTACTACCTCCTCGCCGAGGCGAAGGCCGTCGCGGGCGGTGAGCACCTCGGGCCGGTCGGCGGGCGGATCGTCACCGAGACCTTGATCGGCTTGCTGCGCGCCGACCGCACCAGCTACCTCAGCGCCTGCCCTCGTTTCCGGCCCTTCCTCGGCACGGACCTGGCCCTCGGCCCGGCACCCGACCAGGCAATCACCGGCAACAGGGCATACACCAGGGCGCACTTCCTCCATTACGCGGGCGTGGTGACGCCAGGGATCTACCGCTGACCCGCCGCCAGGCCCGCGGCCAGAGCATGCCCCGCAGCCAGAGCACGCCCCGCAGCTCACTAGGGTTGTGCTCGTGACGAACATCGCGATCCCCGCTGAGATCAGGCCTCGCGACGGGCGATTCGGCTGCGGGCCGTCCAAGGTACGGCCCGAGCAACTCGGCGCGCTCGCCGCGTCGGCCGACCGTTATCTCGGCACCTCCCACCGCCAGGCGCCGGTCAAATCACTGGTCCGCCGGGTCACCAGCGGCCTGAGCCAGCTGTTCGCGCTGCCCGGGGGCTACCAGGTCGTCCTCGGCAACGGGGGCACCACGGCGTTCTGGGACATCGCCGCGTTCGGGCTGATCCGCGAGAAGTCGCAGCATCTGAGCTTCGGTGAATTCTCTGGCAAGTTCGCGAAGGTGGCCGCGGGCGCGCCCTGGCTCGCGGCGCCGAGCGTCATCGCGAGCCCGCCAGGCACCCACCCGGAGCCACGCGCCGAAGCCGGGGTCGACGCCTACGCGCTCACGCACAACGAAACCTCGACCGGTGTCGCCATGCCGATCAGGCGGATCAGCGACGACGGCGCCCTCGTCCTCGTTGACGCGACGAGCGGCGCAGGCGGCCTTCCTGTTCAGGCGGAGGAATTTGACGTCTATTACTTTGCACCGCAGAAGTGCTTCGCCTCCGATGGCGGCCTGTGGATCGCGCTGATGTCGCCTGCGGCACTCACGCGGGTGAGCCAGATCACCGAAAGCGGCCGTTATGTGCCGGAGTTCTTCTCGCTTCCCATTGCGATCAGCAACTCGGCGAAGGACCAGACCTACAACACGCCCGCGGTGGCGACGCTGCTGCTGCTCGCCGAGCAGATCGAGTGGATGCTCGCCCAGGGCGGCCTGTCGTGGACGACGGCGCGTACCGCGGATTCCGCCGGGCGGCTGTACAACTGGGCCGAGAAGGCACCCTATGCGACCCCGTTCGTCGCCGACCCGGCCCAGCGGTCACACGTGGTCGGCACCGTCGACTTCGCTGACGAGGTGGACGCCGCCGCGGTCGCGGCCGTCCTGCGCGCCAACGGGATCGTGGACACCGAGCCCTACCGCAAGCTCGGCCGCAACCAGCTGCGCATCGGGATGTTCCCCGCGATCGATCCGGCTGACGTCGAAGCGCTCACCGCCTGCGTCGACTACGTCGTCGAACGGCTGGGCTAGCCCCGGTAGCAAGACGCCTCCCATACACGGGCGCAAACGACACGTCCCATCTCCGAGCTCCGAACCTAGGCCGCAAACCGCCTGCTACCCCAGGTACGGCTGACCGCGGTTCTCAAGGTAATGTCGCAGCCGAAGCCCCTGTGTCGGATGAATAGGAAGCCGCCAAACATCCTGTGGTTCCTGGTCGCCGCCGTCCGGATCGATGAGAACCGGTCACCTCTCGGCAAATTCGGCTACGGGCGGTAAACATCGCTATATAGACACGCTCCGATGAGTGGCCCACGTGGCGGCGGCCTGGGTCATTGCCTTGCGCCACGGTGCTGGGTCGCGGTTCTCGAAGTGCTGATACATGCGGACAGTGGCCGCGGTGAAGGCGTTGATCGCTTCCGGGTCGGTGGACTGCCACGCCGTACAGCGCTGCGCCCATCCTTCAGCCCCGGTGGCCGTGTGCCCGGCTGCTATGAGCTGCACGACCAGACAGGCCGGGTCAATGAACCCGGCACCGCGTGTCGGCCATGACCAGTCCACCACTGATACGCCGCTGCTGCCCATGATCAGGTTGTCGGGATTGATGTCCGTGTAGAGCAGTGCGTCACCGGCGAACCGTGACGCCTGGTCGGTGAACCGGTCCCAGCGCGTTTCACGCCAGTCGCGGGCCACATCGGGACAGTCAATTGCCCCGATCGCATTCACGGCGTCCACAACGGCGGGCAGGTCCGGTGAGCCCGGCGCGAAGTCAGCGTAAGTCCCCACGGCGACGTCAAAGGCCAGAACGATCCAGCCATGGTGGTGAAGACGCCACCGCAGCGCAGGCGACACGGATCTCACATACGGGTTGATCTGTGCCTCGCGCTCCAACGATGAAGCGTGCGGACTCGGTTCGCGGACTGCCTTCAGGAATACCGGCCCGGCTGCGCACTCCACAATCGCGGTGACGTCTGAGCTGTAGCCGCGTTCGGCGTGGTGCACCGCGCTGATCGCACCGGTATGAGACGCGATCAGCGCCCAGAATCCGTTGCCGGGATTTCGCTTTTCCATGCCGTCAGGTTCTCGGGCGGCATGAGGACGGGGGCGAGCCGGGCGAGCACTCGGTGTCGGGATCGCAGGCACCGCGCCGGCCGTTCGGGATCGACGCGACCGCATCGGCCATTTCGCGGCCGGCCAGGATTTCGGCGAGCGAGCTGGTCAGCACGTTGCCAACCGGCATCCAGCGCGAGAACACGCACGGCCACACCTCGCCGTTGGGGCTGACCGCCGCAACGCCTTGCCCGCAGCGCCCGCACAGCTCCGAGGCGTCGTTGCCGCCGCCCCGGCCGACCGCCCTGACCCGGTCAATGCCGATCTTCGTGATACCCAGAGTCCGGAGATCCTCTTTGGCTCCGTCCACCTGTCCCGCGCCGGTGTCGATGACGCCCGCGCGTATCGGGATGCGCAGCGAGACCGCCTTGGCCGCGTTCCGGCGTGTCGCCGAGTGGCTGTTGCGCATGGTTACCGCGTTGTGCCGCGCCGCGTCCTTGGAGTAGTACGAGAACGCGAGCGACACCTTCGGCGCAGTAAGCAGTTCCCACACTTCGTCGGTGACGTGTACCAGGTTGGTGTAAACCTCGACCTCTATACCGGTGTGAACCGCGTGACGCAGGATCGCCGGAAACTGCGGGTGCATGGTGGGTTCGCCACCGATGAACTGCACCATGGACGCACCCAGGCTCTTCGCGTCGTCAACGACGTTCATCCAATTCTTTGCCGTCATCTTCCCGTGGCCACCAGACGGCCCAGAGTCCGCGTAGCAGTGGATACAGGCGAGCTGGCAGTTGCCAGTCAGCTCCACCCAGATGCGCTGCACCCTCACATCATTGGCCGGTGCCCTAGCGGACGCAAAGCTGGTCGAGATCATTATCCTTGCTCCTTGATCGACTTGAGACTTACCTGGCTTTCCTGCAAGCCAGTAGAGGAATCAGCAATCCGAGAACAGCGACCGCTCAGCGCGGCCCTGAAGGCGACAGGCCAGCACGGACAGATGACTGCCATTCAGATCACGTTTCGTTCCAGGCGACCTCGGCCCACAGCACCGCCGCACCGCCCGCCGTGCCCTCATGCCCGAACCGATCCGCTAACGCCGCGACAATCGCCAGCCCGCACCCGTATGCCAGCGCATCCTCCCCGTCCCCGGTCGGCCACCATCCGCTGCCGCGCGTGCCGATCTCCACCCGCAGCCACCCCGGCCCCCGCCGCGCCGTCACCGTGAATACCCCGCCCGGCGTCGCGCGTGCCGCGCACGACGCCAGTTCCGACGCGATCAGCTCCACCTCACCCGGCCGCGCACACCCGTCCCCCGCCACCGCCCGCACATACCACCGCACCGCAGGCACGCTCTCGGCAGTCGCCGGGAACACCGCGTGAAATTCCGTCTCGGCCGCTTGTCCCTCGCCGCTAGCCGTCACTGGTTGCGACTCGCCCGGCGATGTGTTCACCGCCAGGTCCCCGCCGCGACCGCCTCATCAAGGTCTAGGGCGAACCTGCCAGCCGCAACCGATATCACCGCGCGTCCAGCGCACGCAGAACGCGCATGATCACGGCTGCGGCGCCGGATACCTCGGCAACCGGGGCGATGCGCTCTGCCCAGCCCCACCAGTAGAACCCGTCGCTCGCGTAGATGTTCTCGGTTAGCACACCAGCGGCCCGGTTCCGCACATGCAGATACGGCCGCCGCCCGTGCGGCGTCACCAGCCGCGCCTCATACGCTTGCCCATCTAACTCGGCCGCTAGCTTCTCCAGCTCGGCGGTACCCGCAGCGGCACTCACTGTCATGAGCCAACTTTGTCCGCCTGCTCATGACGTTGGTACCTCATCTCCCGGCCACCTCGGACGTTCCAGGGCTACGCTTGAAAACGGCCAAAGTGTCCCGCAGCAGGAGACAACCGTGGCGAACGACGCGCTCCGACAAGCACTCGCAAATGCGAAAATGACGGATGGAGACCTGGCCAGACGGGTAGGCGTCTCCGAGAAGACCGTATCCAGATGGCTGCTCAACGAAAGCCGCACCCCGCATGCGCGGCACCGGTGGGCAACCTGCGAGGCACTGGAGGCCGACGAGGCATTGCTGTGGCCCGAGGCGTTCCGCGCGGCGCTCAAAACGGGACCGGACCGCGAGATCGTCGCGGCCTACCCGTACCGTTCGGCCTGCCCTGCCGCGCTTTGGCGGAAACTCATCACTGCCGCCACCAGCGAAATCACCTTCGCCGGATACACGTCCTACTTCCTGTGGATCGAGCAGGCCAACCTTCGTGGCGCACTACGCCGCAAAGCCGAGACTGGCTGCCGCATCCGGTTCCTCCTCGGCGACCCCGACAGCGACGTCACCCGCCGCCGCGAGCAACTCGAAGACGTGCCGCTCACGATCACCACCCGGATACAGGTCACGCTCGCCGAACTAGAACAGTTGCGCGACGTCGAGGGCATCGAGACCAGGTTTTCTGACCGGCACATCGCAATGAGCGTGTTCGTGTTCGACGCTGACATGATCGTGACGACTCACCTCGCCAATCTCGTCGGCCATGACTCGCCCACATTCCATCTGCACCGCTACCAGGACGACGGCATCTACGACCGGTACGCGATGCATGTCCGCGAACTGTGGGCGGGCGCCAGGCCCACGTGGGACTGAACTCTCCAGACGGCCGCCCTCATCGAGCCGACTCCTGCCGCCGGAAGGAACCTGCCGTGGTGGCGGGGCGGGGCCGGAATTTACCCGCCGCAGGCCACCGGCCAAATCCGGCCCCGCCCCTCCCGTCCGCACATACGCTGGCGACGCGGCACAAAGAATCTTGAACCGGTTGATGGTACATATTGACAGTCGTGCTCTGCGGCGGTTGATGGGGCATCCACGCCTTCAGACCATGATCACGGAGACTTTTCAGGGATAATCCCTGAAAAGTCTCCGTGATCATGGAATTGACTTGAAGGTACATACTGAGGATCGTGCTCTGATGTGTGCGATGCCGTACCCACCACATTTGCGGTCGGCTGGCTGGAGCGTGCGCGGGTATTCCCAGCCAAATTGAGGAGCGCCAAGCGGCACGGGTGCGCCTGGCCGAGCGACGTTTAGTCGCCGGCCAGGTGTATCCGTGGTGCTATGCGCGCAACCGTGACTGGGCGGGCATGAATCAGGGGATGAGGGTGGCGGGGCCGGGCCGGCCTGTCAGCCACCGTGCTCCCCCGCCTCGTGCTCGGCCAGCCAGCCCGGATGGTTGCGCTCGGCCCAGGAGCGTGGCACACGGCCGGTCCGCATGGCGTGCAGCGCCTCAGGTTCACGCACCGCGTACCAGATGTGCCCAAGGATGACCACGAAGATCGCGAGCGCCAGCCAGTCGTGGACGAAGGTCGCCCCGACCCGCGTCGACAGGGGCAGCGACAGCACGTCGGGCCAGAACAACAGCACGCCGCTGCCGAGCATCACGAGGATCGATCCGGTGATGAAGGCGGCGTTCAGCTTCTGGCCGGCGTTGAACTTGCCGACCGGCACAGCGCCGCGGCGGCGATCCCGCGAACGCAGCCAGGCCCAGTCATGCGGCGAGAACCTGTTGAGCCGCCGCACGTCGCGCCTGAACGCGCGGGAGAGCCAGCCGAGCAGTATCGGCACGGGCAGCGCGAAGCCGGCATAGACGTGAATGAGCTCGATCAGCCTGCGCCGCCCGGCGAGTATCGCGAGCGGCCCCACGTACAGGAACGCGGCCGTCAGGATGCAGACCCCGATCAGCGCGGCCGTGGCCCAGTGCACCCATCGCTCGCCACCGGTGAACCGGCCCAGCGTGAGCTCCCTGGCGCCACCGGCGTCGGCCCGCCCGTGCGCGCCACCGGCGTCGGCCTGCCCGTGCGCGCTACCGGCGTCGGCCTGCCCGTGCGCGCCACCGGCGCGACGATCACGAGGTGGGCTCATCGCCGCGGCCGTTCGACTTGCCCACCCACGCGTCAACGTCGTATCCGTTGTGCTCCCAATACCCGGGAACCACATCGCCGGTCAGCCTGATCCCGCTCAGCCACTTCAGTGACTTGTAGCCATACATCGGCGCGACGTACAGCCGCGCCGGCCCGCCGTGCGCGCGGCTCAGCGGCCGGTCATGCATGCTGAGCGCGACGATCACGTCCGGCCTGCGGGCCTGGTCGATCGTGAGCGATTCGCTATCGGCACCGTCGAATGAGGTGAACGCGAGCGCACGGGCCGAGGGTGCCACGCCGACATCGTCGAGCAGGCGCGCCAGCATCACCCCTGACCATGGCACCGATGGCACCCGCCAGCCGGTGACGCACTGAAAGTCACGCACCAGCCTGGTGCGCGGCATCGCCTGAAGATCGGAGTAGGTGTACGTCCGCGGCCGCTCCACGAGCCCGTCCACGTTGAGCCGGTAGTCTTGTGGTGTGCGCATTGGCTCGCTACCGCTGATGGAGTAGTAACGAAATCCGCCGGCGGCAGGGAGCAGGCTGGACAGCCCGGTCGGATCGCGTTCCTCGATCGGGGCCATCACACGCGAGATGGCGTCGCTCACGTGCGAGCCGAGGGCTACGCCAGCGGCTCCCACGCCGAGCATGCCGAGCACAATGCGCCGTCCTACCGGAGCGTCCGCCATGCTCCCATTGTGCGCCCCTCCGGCACACTGGGCGGGCGGTCTGCCGCAGTGAGCCGAGGAGACGCGCAGTGAAGGCGCTCGACGTGCGCCGCCTCGCGGCAATCGACATGTACGGTGCCACGGGCACCCGGCGGCGATCGCTGGTGATCCGGGCCGAGTTCATCGCAGGCGCGGTCGTGTGCCCGGCGCTTGGCCTGCTCGTGCTGTTTACCGTGGCCACCACGCTGGGCGGGCAGCTGTTCGCGCTCTGGCTCACCGGCGCCGGAGTCAACTACGTGCCACTGGCCATGCACGCCGTTGCGCTGGGCCGCAACGGTGCACTGAGTAGGGAGCTCGCTGGCGCCGACATCAGGCGCGAACTCCGCTACTACAGCCTCGCGCAGTTCTGGGTCGCGGTGCCGCTGGCTCTCATCGCCTTCGAAGCGGTCCAGCTCATGCGGAAAATCTGGTCCCGCGTCAAGCGCGACGGGCCGCGGCGCGGGCGCCGCGGGGACATCAGCGGGCAATCGCGCCGATGAGCACGCCGAGTACCAGGAAGGCGAGCACGACGGGCAGGACCCAGCGCTGAGGCCGCTTCACGGCACGCAGCCTACCTAGCGTCCCGAGCCGGAAGTCCAACGGCAGCCGCCGGAGTCCGACCCAGGAGGCTGGTGTCCTGCTACGAATGAGGGGGTGAGGCTGTTCGTCGCCATCGTGCCGCCACCGGCCGCCCTCGACGAGCTTGACGCCGCCGCGGCGCCCCTTCGGCCTGCCTGGCCGGGCTTGCGCTGGACGGGCAGGGAGGCCTGGCATATAACGCTCGCCTTCCTGGGCGAGGTGGGGGAGCCCGCCGCCGCCCGCCTGGCCCCGCGGATGCAGCGCGCCGCATCCCGCTATCGCAGGCTTGGGCTGTCTTTTGCTGGCGCGGGCGCCTTTCCCGGTGCCGCCAGGGCGCGCGTCCTGTGGACGGGGCTGGCGGGTGAGCGCGGCACCCTGGAGCACCTCGCCGCGTCCGTAGCCGCTGGCGCACGGCGGGCCGGGGCGCCGCCGCCAGACGAGCGCCGTCGGTTCCTGCCCCACGTCACGCTGGCGCGCACCCGGCTGCCGACCGACGTGCGATCCCTGATCGGGGCGCTGAACGGCTACGCGGGCACGGCGTGGACGGCCGAGCGAATCGAGCTGATCCGCAGCCACACCGGGCCGCAGCCACGCTATGAGCTGCTCGCGAGCTGGCCGTTGCTTGGCCAGTGACCCAGGGCGCCTGAGTACGCCGCGCTGCCGCGCCAGTCCGCGCGGCCGTTATGCCGCGATCCTGAGCAGTTCGGCCGGCCGCAGATGATCACGGACCCGCACACCGCGGCTGCGCGCGAACATCGCGGCCACCACCAGCGCGGCCGCGGCCGAGATCGCTCCCCCCGCGATCAGGCTCATCCGCACGCCGAACTGCTCGGCCAGCCAGCCAACGAGGGGTGACCCGAGCGGCGCGCCGCCCAGGAACACGAGCAGGTACAGTCCCATGACCCGGCCCCTCATCTCGGGCGCGGTGTTCAGCTGGGTGGCGGAGTTCGCCGCCGTGCTGAACGTCAGCAGCGCGAGCCCGGTCGGCACGAGCAGCACGAGGAACGACCAGAACGACGGCATCAGGCCGGTGGCGATCTCCAGCATCCCGAACACTGGCGCGATCACGAGCAGCAGCCGGATACCCGGCCGCCGGCGGCGGGCGGCAAGCAGTGCACCGGCCAGCGCCCCCGCCGCGAACACCGTGGACGCCAGCCCGAACGCGCTAGCGCCGGTGTGAAATACCTCACGCGACATGAGCGCCGTCGTCACCTGGAAGTTCATACCGAATGTCGCCACGAAGAACACCAGCACCATCAGCATCCACAGGTTCGGCCGTGCCTTTACGTAGGCCAGAGCCTCACGGACCTGCCCCTTCGCCCGTCGGGCCGGCTCGATCGGGCGCAGCTCGGCCGGGCGCATCAGCTTGAGGCTGATCAGCACCGCGCCATACGACGCCGCGTTCACCATGAACGCGGCCGGGGTGCTGACCACGCTGATGACCAGCCCGGCGACGGCCGGTCCCACGATCCGGGCCAGATTGAAGATCGCGCTGTTGAGGGCGATCGCGTTCGGCATGTCGGCCGGACCCACCATCTCGACGGCGAAAGTCTGCCTGGTTGGGTTGTCGATCACCGTGATCAGGCCGAGCGCGAACGCGAGGGCGTACACGTGCCAGATCCGGACCGTCCCCGTCATCGCGAGCACACCGAGGATGAGGGCAAGGCCGCCGGCGGCCGCCTGAGTGATCATGAGGATGCGGCGCTTGGGGTACCTGTCGGCGACTGCGCCGCCCCACAGGCTGAACAGCAGCAGTGGCAGGAACTGCAGCCCCGTGGCGATGCCGAGTGCGGTGCCGCTGCCGTGAGTCAGGTTGAGCACCAGCCAGTCCTGCGCGACGCGTTGCATCCAGGTGCCGGTATTCGACACCACCTGACCGGCGGCGAAGAGCCGGTAGTTGCGGGCCCGCAGCGAGCTGAAAATCCGCCACCGTGTGCGCGCAGCACCCCGCGGCTGGCTCAGGCCTGGCTGAGCTTCTCCAGGATCGGTGCCGCGGCGCGCAGGGTGGCCCGTTCCTGTGGGGTCAGCTCCTTCAGCCGCATGGCCAGCCACGCTTCCCGGCGACGCCGGGCCCGGCTCACCAGGCTCCTGCCCTCCTCGGTGACCGACAGCACAACCTGCCTCCCGTCGGTCGGATGCGGCACCCGCAGCACGAGCCCGCGTTCCTCCAGGGCCGCGATCACGCGCGTCATCGAGGGCGGCTGTACCTTCTCGTGTTCGGCCAGCTCGCCGGGCGTCATGGCGGTGTGGTGCTCCAGCGCGGCCAAGGCGGCCAGCTGCGTATCGGACAGCCCGGCGTCCGCCACCCCGCCCGCGCGCTCCACCCGGAGCCGCCGCGCCAGCCTGTTCACGGAGATGCGAAGGCCGGTGGCCAGGCCAGCGTCGGTTCTGGTCTGCGTGGAAGTCATTTTCGTTAGCCTGAGTCATTACTTTTGCTAACGATATACGGAACGGGCACATTCCGCCAAATCGTTAGCGGCGCGAACGGGTTTCCTGTGGCGGGCGCCCGGTGGGCTCACGGGGCGCCCGGTGGGTGAGCTGGCCTGACGCGCGCCTGGTGCGGCGCACACTAAGTACACCACGAGCGCGCACCCAGGCGGGTGTCACCTTGCCGGGCCGACGGTACCGATGGCGGGCGACGGACGGCGCCTAAGCTTGCGAGCATGAGTCGCGCCCACCGGCCCGCTCCGCCGCCGATGGAAACCGACGAGCGGGCGGTCACCGGGCTGATCACGATCGGCTGGGCCATCGCTCTGATCACGGTCCTGCTGCTGCGCCACCACGTGCCTGCGGGCGAGCGGTGGTGGATATGGACATGCGCGACTGGATTGGCGATGGGACTGTTCGGCCTGTGGTACGTGCCGCACCTCAAGCGCGCGCGGGCCCGCGCGGAGCAGCGGCGCGCGGTGGCCCGGCAGGCGGCGTCAAGGAGCGGGGCCAAGGAATGACCGGCCACCCGTGGTTACTACCCGATCAGCCTTGATCGAGCGGCTCGAACGCGGTCTCGTCGATCGACACGCCAGGAACGTCGACAAGCTCGAAACCCAGCTCGTCGATGATGGGCGGCGCGGAAAGGTCGGGCCCGGCCGGGAGAATCGCCTCGGAATGCGCGCCGCAGCCGTGATCGACGGAGACGACCCGGCCGTCATCGGGTGCGAACGCGTTCGCGCACACGCCGAAAACCTGGCCGAGAGGTGGGCTGAGCGGCACGAAGAAACCGCAGCTCGCGCACGTTGCAGGCGCCGCGTGCGCGAGCGGCGTCCGCGGGCCGTGATCACTTGAATACCACCGCTCCGCCGTCTCGTCGCGGCCGATCGCTGACAACAGGCGCTTGCGGCCGTCGACGGGGATCCCCGCGGCCAAGCCGGTAGCGCCCGCGGTCCACGCCGTAATCTCGTCATCGCCGCGCCACGGCACGTCGTCGCCGAGCCCGATCACCGGCACCAAGCGCTCATCATCGTGCGACGCGGGAAGCAGATCGCCAATGCCGAGGTCGCCCGGCTGAAGGCGGTCCCGCCAGGGCACCCATTCGGGAGCGAGCAGAGCCTCGGGCCCGGGCAGCAGCACGCATTCGCTGACCGTCACCGCCTTGGCCCGGGAGGCACGCGCCACCGTCACTGCCCAGCGCCAGCCGCGGTAAGCAGGATCCATGCACTCGAACAGGTGCGTGACCACACGGTCGGCATCGGCATCCAGGCCGACGTGCGGCCCGACCTGATCCGGCCCGGCCATCTCCTGCGCCGCCGCGCTCGCCACGCCGATGGCCTGGGCGCAGATTTCATCCAATGCCGGGGTCCGGATCCGCATCCGTGGTGTGCTCACGCCTGGTTATTCTCCCCCATCACCGCCACGGCCACGTAATCGGCCGCCGGGCGCGGTCGTTCCGCTGCCCAATGAGCAGAATACTGGGGCCATGGGAGCAGCCGACTCCTGGCGGGCAATCCGGGACGCTACACAGTGGGCCGTGCACGGGGCAGGATCAGCGATCCGGCCCACGGCGCGGACCGGGGCGTCGGCGGCGCGCTGGACCGGGCGGCTGATCCACCGGAGCACCCACGCATCGGGGGCCGGCCGCACGGGGCTGGCTGACCTCATTGAACTGAACGCGGTCAGCAGCGCGGGTGACGCCTTCATCGCGGTGGCGCTGGCCGGGACAGTGTTCTTCCACGTCTCGGTGAACCA
>WNFX01007260.1_pt1 | contig 17084 bp, 16 predicted proteins | sample 5400111 | NCBI WGS metagenome assembly WNFX01 (sample SAMN13153363, study PRJNA577476) | soil metagenome | isolation source: 40 cm soil or saprolite under grassland replicate 1 | place: USA:California | collected 2016-06-15 | reverse complement strand
TTACATTCCTCGATACACCCGGTCATGCCGCGTTTACACAGATGCGCGCGCGTGGCGCTCAAGGCGCGGATATTGTGGTTCTAGTTGTCGCAGCGGATGATGGTGTGATGCCGCAAACCAGAGAAGCAATTGCGCATGCGAAAGCTGCGCGTGTACCAATCATGGTTGCACTGAACAAGATCGATAAAGCCAACGCCAATCCTGAACGTGTGAGGCAACAACTTGCCGAACAGGAACTTGTCCCTGATGAGTGGGGTGGGAACACAATGGTGATCCCCGTCTCTGCAAAGCAGAAGCAAGGTATTGAAGATTTGCTTGAAGGAATTTTGTTGGTTGCAGATAATACTTCAATCAAGGCGAATCCTAACGGCAAAGTAATTGGCACAGTCATCGAAGCCGAATTGGATAAATCCAGAGGCACAATGGCAACCCTGCTTGTCCAAAATGGAACACTAGAATCTGGCAATATTGTTGTGGCTGGAACGGCTTATGGAAGATTGCGGGCACTCTCTGATTTCAAAAGCAAGCCTTTAAAGAAGGCAGGTCCATCCACGCCTGTGGCTGTGATGGGACTTAACGATGTCCCGTCTGCCGGTGATTTGTTTGAAGTCGTTGATTCTGAAAAAGAAGCGCGTCTGATCGTCGCAGAGCGACAGGCGCTTGCAAAATCTCGAACTCAAGTCAGAAAGAAAGTGTCACTTGAAGACCTATTTGCCAATGTTCAATCTGGTGAAGCGAGAGAGCTTAATCTTATTGTAAAAGCAGATGTACAAGGTTCACTTGACCCAATCGTTAGCGAGTTGAATAAACTCGGAGAAGGGGAAATCAGTATCAGAATCCTGTATGCTGAAACAGGCAATATTGGTGATAACGATGTCATGCTAGCTTCAGCTTCCAATGCCATCATCATTGGTTTCAATGTGCAGGCAGATGTCTCTGCCCGGCGCTTGGCAGAAAAGGAAGGCGTGGATATTCGACTTTACGAGATTATCTATCGCATGACTGAAGATATTGAAAAAGCCTTGAATGGCATGCTTGAGCCTGAAACAAAAGAAAAAGTCATTGGCCGTGCCCAAGTGCTGGCGGTATTTTCTGCATCTAAATTTGGCAAAGTCGCTGGTTGCCGGGTGACCGAAGGTGAACTGCGCCGCAACGCAAGGGTGCGTCTCTATCGCGGTACTGATCTTGTTTTTGAAGGTGACATGGGTTCTCTACGCCACGAGAAGGACGATGTTAGAGAGGTCAAGCAAGGTTACGAGTGCGGTGTGGGATTCAAGAATTTTAGTGATGTTCAGGTTGGCGATCAATTGGTCTGTTATGTGGTTGAAAAATCGTGAGTATCAACCTTTACAAGGTTATTAATAAATATGCCTTCAGGGATTCGCCTTCAACGTATTGCGGATCGTATCCGCCAGGAACTCTCGGAGATATTGATCCATGAGATCAGCGACCCGCGCCTGAAACAAATCTACGTAACTGACGTAAAGATAGATAAGGAACTGGCATATGCAGACGTCTTTGTTTCTGCAGTTGAGGGAGTTGAGCGTTCGGCCGACGTTCTCGCGGGACTTGAGTCTGCTTCTGGTTTTATGAGGCGGACTCTCTCCTCGCGCGTCGAATTGCGCGCGTTTCCGCGCCTGCGTTTTCATTGGGATGTGACTCCAGAGAACGCGGATCGTATTGAGAAAATCCTTGCGGATTTACGAAAAAAGAAATAAACTCTGTATCTTATCGGAAACAATTTTGTACTTAGGAGGAACTTGCCTAGCATGAGTGAAATGACCGGGGCGATAAAAGAGCGGCTGGATAGATCAAAGAATGTGGTCGTTGCATCACACGTCAGACCAGATGGGGATGCGATAGGCTCTTTGCTTGGTTTGGGGTTAGCCCTCCGAGATGCGGGAAAGTCCTTGCAGCTGGTTCTCGTGGATGGCGTTTCTTCCTCATTTAGGCATTTGGAAGGAAGTGAATTGATCGTCAAGGAACCAACCGGAGAACATGATACGTTTGTTACAGTAGATTGTGCTGATTTCAAGCGGGTTGGAAAAGGTTTTGAGAACTTCGGTCAACCAGATATCAATATTGACCATCACAAAACGAATGAAAGATTTGGAACACTCAACCTGATCGAACCCGAAGAAGTTGCCACTGCGGCGATCCTTGCCAACTACTTACCTGAATGGGGTTACAAGATTACGAAACCGATTGCTGCCGCCCTGTTGACGGGAATTGTTACCGATACACTCGGATTCCGCACTCCAAACACCAATCCCTCGGCATTACGTCTATGTGCGATGTTGATGGAAACTGGTGTGGATATGGCAGACCTGTATATGAAATCTCTAGTTAGAAAATCATTTCCGGCAGCTCGGTATTGGGGTGCAGGTCTTTCAAGCTTAGAGCAGAAGAATGGAATTGTATGGGCTACGCTGACCATGAATGATCGAAAAAAGTCCGGTTATGGTGGGAATGATGATGCTGACCTTATCAATATGATTTCATCAATAGAAGGCAACAAAGTGGGCATGATTTTTGTGGAACAAAATGATCATCACGTCAAGATTTCATGGCGTGCATTGGAGCCAGGCATTGATGTATCGCCGGTGGCAAAACATTTCAACGGTGGTGGTCACGCGGCAGCTGCCGGAGCAGATATCCCCGGCGCGCTCACCGAAGTTCAACCATTGGTACTAAAAACTACATGGGAAATGTTATCAATCTAATTTCTCATTTCCAATTCAGACAAATGTGTCATAATTAGAATGTCCTAGATTAAAGGAGGAATGAAAGTGAATAGTCAAGATGTAAAGAATGCAATCTCCGGGGTCTTAGTAGTGGACAAACCCGTTGGGATGACTTCTCATGATGTGGTGCAGGTAATCCGTAATGGAACAAATCTGCGCCGTGCTGGACACACCGGTACGCTTGACCCGCGTGCCTCAGGTGTCCTAGTAATTTTAGTAGGTCCAGCTGTACGGTTGAGCGAATATGTTTCTGCTTCTGATAAAAGATATCAAGCAATTATTCGTTTAGGCGGTAGAACGGATACCTTCGATGCGGATGGAAAGATCACACAGGCGAATCAGCCGGTCAATGTGACTGAAACCCAATTCGAAGAAGTGTTAAAGACTTTTATAGGTGAGATTGAGCAGACTCCGCCCCCGTACTCTGCGGTCAAGGTTCAGGGACGAAAAGCCTATGAAATGGCACGCAAAGGCGAGGAGGTTGACTTGGAACCGCGCAAGATCACGGTTCATCATCTCGAAGTCCTTGAATGGGCACCGCCTGAAGTTGTGATTGATGTGCATTGTTCATCGGGTACATACGTCCGTTCACTGGCGAATGATCTCGGTGAAAAACTGGGTTGTGGCGCGTATCTTGTTGGCTTGCGCCGCACCAAGAGTGGGCGTTTCTCTCTGCGGGACGCGGTGCCTCTGCGCAAGCTGCAGGAGGCATTCCATGCTGGCAATTGGTATCAATATCTGATCCCCGCTGCAGAGGCATTGGCGGATTGGCCCGCCCTTGAACTCAGCCCAGATGAAGTAGAAGGTGTACGCCACGGACATCGTGTCAAAGCTGAAGAAGACACCGCGCTGGGCAGTCGTGTGCGCGGCGTTAGTACACAGGGTGAATTAGTTGCATTAATGGAAGCTGTTGAAGGTGAAGATGGCAAGCCGGCCTGGCAGCCAAAGAAAGTCTTCTTTACTTCGGAATAAATGATGCTTCTGTCGCCGTTCACCGCTTCGCAGTCTTTCAGAGCGGCGACAGTGTAGCTGCTAAGAGAAAATGAAGCAGCTATTACTCCAGCGCCGTCCATTGCGAAGCATCCCAGTGGGACAGCGCTGAGAGCATTTATAAGTATGCAACATTATCGCTCTCTCGAGGAAGTGAACCTGCAAAACTCCTGGTTGACGGTTGGCGTCTTTGATGGCGTCCATCGCGGTCACCAGGAAATTATCAAGAAACTTACAGCGGGCGCTCATGCAAATGACGCGCCTGCTGTTGTTTTAACATTTGACCCTCATCCTGCCTCGGTCTTAAGCGGACAGGAGATCAAATGTCTGACGTTGCCTGATGAGCGCGCGGACCTTCTCGGGAAATTGGGTGTGGATGTGGTCATTACAGAGCAGTTCACACGGGAACTTTCAACGGTGACCGCTTATGATTTTATGTTGCGTCTGACGCATCAACTTCGACTCCAGCATCTGCTCATTGGCTATGATTTTGCTCTAGGTAAGGGACGCGAAGGCAATGCAACGCGCTTAACGGAAATCGGTTCGGAGCTTGGATACACGGTCGAGGTGGTACCAGCTTTGAGCGAGGAAAGTGGTGTGATTTCGTCCACAGAAATCCGCAAATTGATCGAGATTGGGAATGTCGCTGAGGCAACGCGCCTGCTTGGGCATCCTTATTCCTTGCATGGACCTGTAATTCACGGCGATGGGCGGGGAAGAACAATTAATGTGCCGACCGCAAACATCGCTTATTCACATCAAAAGATGATTCCTGCCAAAGGGATTTATGCGTGTTGGGCTTTTCTGAATGAGCAAAGCTATCGCGCTGCCATCAATATTGGAACTAACCCAACCTTCACACCTAACAAAGAGATCCCAAATGTGGAAGCATATCTACTCGATTTTCGTCGAGAGCTTTATGGGGAAGATGTGCGGCTCGAATTTGTTGCGCGTCTGCGGGATGAACTGAAGTTTAATTCGGTAGATGTACTGGTGGAACAGATTTGGAAAGATGTGGAGGAGACGAAGAGAATTCTTCAAGAATAGCGGACAGAGGTTCGCTCTTGTTTTATAATCTGCCAGACTTTCCTAAGATTTAACCTTGCGAAGGTTTTAAACCTTCGCAAGGCTGATGGGAGATCAATATGCCTGAACGTGAAATTTACCTGCTCTCGCCGCGTGCTCTCAGTCCTGAAACGATCGCAGTTGCATTTGCCAAGACCTCGCGCTCACCTGAATCTTTCCGCGCGATTGCTGCGGAACTCAGCGATGAAAAATCAGCACAATTTCATGAGAAGTGGGTGGTGGGATATGGCCACGCCTCGGTGGCCGAACATGCGGTGTTGCATATCGCCTTCGAAAACGTCTCACGTCTTGCCATCGAAAGCATAGAAGGCAATCGTCTTGCCTCTTACACAGAAAAGTCAACACGTTATCAGAAGTGGGGATCAGATGACTTTACAATCCCGCCTGAGCTCAATGGGCATCCGCTTTGTGGTGAATATGTAGATACCATCCGTTTCCTTTTCAAGACCTATGCTGATTCGCTTGACCCTGTGCGAAATCTTATCCTTGATCGTTTTCCGCGCCGCGAGAATGAGAAGGATGAGGCCTGGGACCGCCGCATCCGTTCCAAGTATGTGGATGTGTGCCGATTCATTTTGCCTGCTGCTTCATTGGCAAATGTTGGTCTGACAGCGAACGCGCGCGTACTGGAGAATATGATCCGTAAGATGCTGTCGCACGAGCTGGAAGAAGTGCGTCAAATCGGTGCGAATGTCAAGGAAGTGGCATTAGACGAAACGCCAACACTTGTAAAGTACGCTGATACTGTGCCATATTTGGTAGAGACGTGCCGAGAGATTAGAGAATTGGAGATTAGTGATTTAAGTTCAAAAGGCAGAAATCAAACTTGGTGTAATCTCATTGATTATGACAAAGACGGTGAGAAGAAAGTTCTTGCTGCGACATTGTATCGCTTTGGTGAAATGGCTTATACGGATGCATTAACTTATATTGAATCATTGGATGAAGAGAAGAAAATAAAACTCGCTGATTCTTTGTTAGGGCGTTTAGGCAAGTTTGATACTCCTTTGCGTGAGTTGGAATACGCGTCCTACACATTTGACTTGATGATGGATCAGGGTGCGTACGCGGAATTCAAACGCCATCGTATGATGACACAGACCCCGCAGAAGCTGACAACGCGGTTGGGGTATGCAATACCGCGTATGATCACGGAAGCGGGCTTCGGGGCACAGTATGAGGCGGTGATGGAGTCCGCGGCGAAGATGTACGAGAAGCTATATCAATTCAATCCAAATGTTGCACAGTATGTTGTCCCTAATGGATTCAATCGTCGCGTTCTCGCTCAGTTCAATTTGCGTGAAGCCTACGCATTCTGTCAATTACGTTCCGCGGCCAGCGCGCATTTTTCAATCCGGCGTGTTGCCCAACGGATGTATGAAGAGATGGCGCGCGTGCATCCGCTATTGACAAAGTATATGAAACTGCATGACGAGACTTGGAAAAGTGTGGAAGAGAGTTATTTCACAGAAACCTAAAGGAGTCCAACGACTCCTGTCGTTGCATTTCCAAAGTCTCCTGACTTTGGAATCCGCTCTCGTGTTAATGACTCTGTAGCTGGTCCCTGAGGTAATTAGTTTTGAAACAATTGCTAGCAAGATACCGCCTGCAATCATGTTTCCTACTCTTTTTATAGATCTTCGACTGGGTGCTACGCATTCGATTCAACGCGAAGTCACAACCTGCTTCTGTTTAAAAAATTTGACGGTAGACTAATTGTCTACCGTCAAATCTTATTCCTTAGGCTTTTATCAATACAATCTCTTTTTGTGGCTCACCAATATATTCTGCGCCTTTATCAGTGATCACAACATCTTCCTCAAGACTGACATGTCCATAATTGGGAACACATAAACAGTGCGTTGAATATCAGAACAATAATCCTCGTATTTCACACCGAAGTCAAAATGGATGATATGTCCGCGTTCGACTTTTATATTGGTAGGACCGCTGTGCCCAACAGAAGAGTTGGGTCCGCTATTGACAGCAGGGCAACTCTCTTCAGGCCAGGCGAGTCCCACACCATAATCGCGTGCGAGTTTGTGCATATATTCGCCGATCGCAAGCTCGGTCATACCAATTTTGATGAAGTCAAATGTCTTCTTGTAAATTTCATTTGTAATCTCAACCGCTTTGCGAATACGCTCTAATTCGGCAGAAGTCTTTCGTCCGCGCAGGGCGTTGACAATTGGTTCAGCACTAACGAGACAATCTGCATATTGTGTGCCCTTCAGATAATCGCGGAGAATTTCATACATCGCATGAGTCAAACCGTCAGCATGGACATTGTCCCGCGAGGTGTTAACAGCTATTTGGTCTGGGTTGAGGCGTGTGATCGTCTCACGCAGGGGTCCGCTCACTGCGGTGTCATATCCAAGAATTGTATCGAATATATTCAATTTAGAGATGGCATCTTTTTCGAGATTTCCAATGATGGCAATCTTCTCTCCTTTGCGGGTGAGAATGAGCGCAGATGGCCACGTTAGGTCATTGGGACCAATCAAAAAATCTAACATAGGATCGCGCACACCGCTTGTCTCACGGACGAATGTAAGCCATATATCGGTTTGTTGTTCTTTCAGGATTTCAATTGCTTGGTTAACTTTCTCTTGAATGAGGGTCATAGGATCTCCTTTTGTAGGGTGGGATGCCACGCCGCTTTACGCGGCTCTTTGACAAGAAAAATTAATATCGCTGTCATCACAATGGATAGCATAGCGGACGATGCAAAGGTTGTTACAAAGCCCCGTGTGTCTGCAATCCAGCCACCGATGAGAGGAGCAATGATCGTGGCTGGAGCAGTGAGCGTTTGCGCGAGACCAATATAAAAAGGACGCTCGCTTTCGCTGCTGAAATCAACCGTCATTGTCATACCGTTTGTCCAAATGGAAACGTTCGTGAAACCTGCTAGAACGAAGATAGGAAAGAACCAGCCCAGTGAAGGTGCAAACCAGGCAAGCAATGAACAGAAGGTTGCAGATACCGCGCCGATAATTAACATGAGACGATGACCCATGCGGTCACCAAGCCAGCCCATGCCTGCATTCGCAATGGTCTGTGCAATAGTCAATGTTGCGGTGAGATAACCTGCTGTGACTTCATCCATATGGAAACGACGCAAGGCATAGACGATATAGAATGCGAACCCCATGGTCGCAAATTGTGAAAGTGTGCGCGCCGTGAGAAACCATCTGAAGTTTGTATCACGTTTGAGGATACGCCTAGCTCCGTGCCAGAAGGGAGGTGGATTTTTTTCGATCACTTTTTCGTAATCAGCGGGCTCACGTGTAAGTGCCAGAGCAAACCAGGAAAGCGTGAAGAATAAACTCGCGAGCAGGAAGCAGTACATGAAATTAAGTGGCGTGTCGAACCAATTTAAGAGATAACCTGCTCCTACAGCCGCAGCACTAATGAATAAATTTGCTACTGCAGCTTGAGTACCAAAGAAAGTACCACGTGATTCGGATGGAATGATCTTTGAGATCATACTTGTCCATGAGTTGGCCGTGAAGCCACCCCCGAGTCCCTGCCAAATGAGAAACATAAAGGTAATAATCAGGCCTGCTTGCAATCCAATTTTAGGGAGGAGGAACGCGACAAGTGCAAATCCTAAAAAAGGAATCCGCTCATGAATGGTTGTCATCAAGACTGTCCGCTTATAGCGGCGCAATCCCGCAGTGAAATTGGCGGTAAAAAGTTGTGGGAGTAACCATCCCGCTCCGTGGATAGCGGGTACAAGCCCAATGAGGGTTGCGGATTTTGTCATAGATGCGACAAACAGCGGCAAAATCGTGCTAAAGGAGGCAAATCCCAACGCAACTCCGAAGAAACCACCATCCATTAAATTGACAGTGATGTTATAACGCAAATGCTTTCGAATAAATTGTTCGACTTTCGTCAAGGGGAGCATAGTTTGATTCTACCATTTGGCTATGACCGCTTTTTGCAGAAATGTAAGTCTATTTTTCTCTTGACAGAATCCAAAGTCTGAGTAAAATAAAAATGAACGAACGTTCGTTCATTTTTTGGAGAGAATATGATTAAAGAAAAATTAAGAAAAGGCGAAGCTACTCGAATACGAATCGAAGATGCAGCGTTTGAGTTGTTCATGGAACAGGGCTATCATGCCACATCGATGCGTCAAATCGCTGATCGAGCGGGGATCGCTTTCGGAGGGATTTACAACCATTTTTCAAGCAAAGAGGATATCTTCGAAGGGATTGTCCTAGACAAACACCCTTACAAGCAAATTCTGCCCCTTATCTTAGCTGCAGAAGGCAATACAGCGGAGGAATTTGTCCATAACGCGGCGCAGGCTATGGTATCGGAGTTGGGAAAGCAGCCGGACTTCCTTAAATTGATGTTTATTGAGATTGTCGAATTCGATGGGCAGCATGTTAATTTATTGGCACGGGAAATTGCGCCGAAGATTTTGCCCATTTTTGAGAGATTTGTTAAAGTTCGCAAAAATTTGCGTCCTTTGCATCCAGCTATTTTGCTACGATCATTTCTCGGAATGTTTTTTTCCTATTACATTACTGAAATACTGCTAAACGGAAGTGCAGTTGCAAAACTTATGCCCAAGAACAGTTTTGAGCAAGTCGTGGATATTTACTTGCATGGAATTGTCAAGGAGCAAACATGAACTCACGTCTACTATCCATTATTCGCAAGGAATTCATTCAAATCTTTCGCGATCCGCGTACCTTGGGCTTGATCCTTGTGATGCCCATCGTCCAATTATTCTTGCTTGGTTACGCTGCTACAACCGATGTAAAAAACGTCCCGATTGCAGTATGGGATGAGAGTCGTACCCCGCAATCACGTGCCTTGCTGGATGCTTTTCGAGCGGCTAATTATTTTAAAATTGCCTACGAGGTTCATTCTAAAGAAGACATTGCAGTTCTTATCGAACGTGGCGATGCGCGCGCCGCGTTGATCATTCCACCTGATTATGAGTATCGCCTCTTAGAAGGAAACGCACAAGTTTCCATGATTTTGGACGGCTCTGATGCAACCGTCGGCTCGACGGCCCTCTCCACTGCCCGTTTGATTGGTCAATCTTATTCAATCAAAGTATTAACAGATCAGGCTTCTCGCCAGGGTCGCGCCTCTGCCGTGCAGCCTCCGATGGAGATCCGTACACAGGTTTGGTACAACCCTGATTTACTTTCTGCCTATTTCATGATTCCCGGTATGATCGGCATGATTCTCTACTTTATTATGGCTCTTCTGACTGCCTCCTCCATTGTACGTGAACGCGAACGCGGCACGATTGAGCAATTGATTGTCACGCCAATCCGCTCTTGGGAACTTGTTACAGGTAAGGTTCTGCCGTATGTCATTCTAGGTTTTTTTGATGCATTTGAAATCCTTTTGGTTGGGCACTACTGGTTTAAAGTTCCTATTCGAAGCAATTTAGGTCTTGTCTTCGGTACCTCTGGATTGCTTCTGCTCTCAAGTCTTGGCATTGGCTTATTTGCTTCTACGGTTGCTAATACTCAGCAAGAGGCTTTCCTGACCGTTTTATTTACTATGTTGCCAAGCATCTTTCTCTCAGGATTTTTCTTTCCTCTTGAAGCTATGCCGAAATTCCTGCAATTTATCTCATATGTGATCCCGCTGCGCTATTTCCTCATCATCATACGTGCATTAACTTTAAAAGGAGTCGGCGCGATCGCAATTAAAAACGAGATTATTGCACTCGCCATTTTTGGCGTAGTCATTATGGGTGCCGCAGCCGCCCGCTTCCGCAAACGCTTGGACTAAATTTTCTTAAGGAGTTAATCATGCAACGTAAACGTCCCCCTCTTCCTGCGATCATAGTATTCGTATTGATTATCGCTGCCAGTGTTTATTACGGAGTCCGTGCCTTGAACGGTGATGAAAATGCAAACCTCAGCGCTTCAGGAACAATCGAATCTGTAGTTGTTAACATCTCGCCTCAGATAGCTGGCAAAGTGAAGGAAGTTCTGATTGAAGAAGGACAACCCGTTAAGACGGGCGATCCACTTCTTTCCCTCGACGACAGCCTGCTCGCCGCGCAACGAAAGGTTGCTCAGAGTGGAGTGGATTCCGCCAACAATGCCCTAGTGATGGCTCAAAGTTCTTACGGTCTGGTGCAAGCGCAGTACGACGCGGCACTGACCGCTGCTCGTGCCCAGCAAGGTGCTCAACGCCTGGCTGACTGGGGTGGACGTAAACCCGGTCAATTCGACCAGCCACTCTGGTACTTCAGTCGTGATGAGCAAATCACTGCTGCTCAGGCTGAAGTTGATAGCTCGAGTGAGGCCCTACAGAAGACTCAGGCTGATCTTGCCCAAGGTGTCCAAGACTTAAAAAATGCTGATTTCGTAGCGGCAGAGACGCGTCTCTCCAACGCGCGCATGGGTTATCTGATTGCCAAATCTGTCCAAGATCATGCGCAACTGACTGGTGGCAAGGTTAGTCCCGAAGATATACAAGTGGATTTGCCGCCCTTTGCTCCTTCCTATCGCATCCGGATTGCCATTGCCAAAACCCTTAGTGGAGATAGCGATGTTGTGACCGCCGCACAAGATGCCCTTGATGCTGCTGAGACCGAACTCGACGAAGCTCAAAAAGCATACGATGATCTACTGACCACCGACGCAGCAGACCGCGTCCGAGAAGCCCGCGCCGAACTGTCTGTCACGCAGGAGCGCTATGAAGTTGCTCTCGATACGCTGAGCCGCTTACAAACCGGCGAATATTCCCCGCAGGTTAAGATCGCTTCTATGGCACTCGAGCAAGCCAAAGCTGGACTCCAGCAGGCTGAAGGTGCTGTTCACCAAGCTGAGGCTAATCTCTCCCTATTAGACACACAAATCGCCGAGTTGAAGGTGTCCGCCCCTATGGATGGCGTCATTATCACGCGCAATGTCGAGCCTGGTGAATTTGTGCAACCTGGCGCGGTCGCATTTGCCATGGCAGATTTGAATAACGTTACTATCACCGTCTATGTTCCTGAAGATCGCTATGGACAAATCTCTTTAGGGCAATCCGCGCAAGTCACAGTGGATTCGTTGCCAAGCCAAACTTTTAATGCCGAAGTGATCCACATTGCAGACCAGGCTGAGTTCACCCCTCGTAACGTCCAAACCGTCGAGGGACGCAGTTCAACAGTCTATGCCGTCAAGTTAAAAGTGACGGACTCTGAAGGCAAATTAAAAATCGGTATGCCAGCAGACGTAACGTTCTCACGTTAAAAAGTTCAAACGTTTGAACGTTGTTGCTCAAAATCAGGAATCACTATGTCTACCACTACGCGTTTTGAAGAAATTGAAGCATGGAAAACAGCGCGAGAACTAACTAGAATGATTTATTCTCTCACGGATCAAGGACAGTTTGCCAAAGATTTTGGATTGAGAAATCAAATTCAGCGTGCAACAGTTTCTGTGATGAGCAATATTGCTGAGGGATTTGAAAGCCGAACACAAGCGCAATTCCTTGAATATCTCGGACATTCAAAGGCTTCTGCTGGTGAAGTTCGCTGTCAGTTGTATATTGCCATGGATTTGAAGTATCTGACCCAAGAACAATTCAACCAAGTTTTTGATTTAGCTGATAAATCATCACGCCAGCTTGCTCGTTTCATGGATTATCTTGAAACTCGTCCACAATCTCGCTATATTCGCGATGAAGGTCCAGAATATGAAGTCTAACGTTTTGACGTCCGAACGTTCAAACGTTCCAACGCTTGTTCAAGCAAATAATATAAGCAAATCCTTCGGCGACACACGCGCTGTTGATGATGTCTCGCTGCAAATCCGCGCCGGCGAAGTCTATGGCCTGGTTGGTGCAGATGGCGCGGGAAAAACGACGACCATGCGCTTATTGGTTGGCGCGCTCCAAGCTGACGCTGGGGATGTCAATATCTGCGGTTTTGATATTGCTAAGCATGTTGAGAATGCGCGTTCACAGATAGGTTATCTCTCGCAGCGTTTTTCATTGTATGAAGATTTGACCGTTCTCGAAAACATCCGTTTCTTTGCTGAAGTACGTGGACTAAAACCAAACGAATGGCTGCCACGTTGCATGGAAATCCTTGAATTCGTCGGACTCGATAAATTTACAGACCGCCGTGCAGGTCAACTCTCTGGTGGAATGAAGCAGAAGCTTGGGCTTGCCTCTGCGCTGGTCACACGTCCAAGGGTTTTGCTTCTTGATGAACCCACTACTGGGGTGGATCCTGTCACACGTCAGGATTTTTGGCAGTTGGTGATTAAGTTAGTTTCGACCCCCCTCCATCTCCCCACAAATTCTCTGAATTTGGGGGAAGAAAAAGAGGGAGGCGTCTCCGTCCTCATTTCTACCCCCTATATGGACGAAGCCTCGCGTTGTCATCGTGTCGGCTTCATGAAAGCGGGAAAGATTATTGCCGAAGATACCCCATCGAATCTACGCGCTCGTTTAAATAATCGTGTCCTCGAACTGCGTGGCTCGCCACTGAATCTTCTTCGTCATGTAGCGCACAAGGATGAAGATGTTGAAGACGTTCAAGCTTTTGGCGATAAACTGCACATCCGCGTCAGAGAGAAAAAGGCTCAAGATGTCCTGAGCAGATTGAAGTCCCAGATCAGCAGCGAGGGTGGTCAGGTAGATGTATTGCGCGCCGTTCCTTCTACCCTCGAAGATGTCTTCATTGACCTATCGGAGTCATCCAATGAGTGAAACAGTTATTCGGGTTGAAAATCTCACGCGTCGTTTCGGTGATTTCGTCGCCGTAGATCACATCAATTTCGATGTGCATCAAGGTGAAGTGGTTGGTTATCTCGGCCCGAATGGTTCGGGAAAGACGACAACGATTCGTATGTTGCTTGGTTTGCTTGAACCCAGCGATGGTAAAGCGACCGTGCTGGGATTCGACGCGTTCAAACAAAGCGAAGAGGTGCGGGCGCGCGCGGGATACATGTCGCAAAAGTTTGCGATCTATGATGACTTAACTGTGCTGGAAAATTTGACGTTTTATGGCGGCGTATACGGGATTACGGACAAAGCTCGTATCAAGCGGACCCTTGAGCTGGTTGGGCTGACTGGGCACGATTCCACACTGACGCGTTCCCTCTCTGGAGGCTGGCGCCAGCGACTCGCGCTGGGCATCGCGCTGGTGCACGAACCAAAATTGTTGTTCCTCGATGAACCCACCTCGGGTGTAGACCCAACCGCGCGCCGCGCGTTTTGGGATTTGATCTATGAACTTGCTGAAGGTGGCGTAACTATTTTAGTGACCACACACTACATGGACGAAGCTGAGTACTGTGAACGTGTTGGCATTATGCGCGATGGAAAATTGCTGGCAATGGATACACCGTTGAAGTTGAAAGAAACGATTATCCCTGGTGATGTATGGGAAGTGTATGCCGAACCCTTACAGGATGGTTTGGCGGTGTTGCCTGAAATAGAGGGAGTGTTACGAGTTGGGCTGGCAGGCGATCATTTGAGAACAATTACGAAAAAAGGGAAGAAGAAAGAAGATTTGTTGAACGCATTGAAAGATAAAGGCGTGAATGTGAGGGATATTGTTGTCGGCGAGCCGACATTGGAGGATGTGTTTATTTCTTTAGCTCGTTGAAATGTTTGTCTGTTAAAACGTTAGCAGGTTGGAACATTCAAACGTTTCAACCTGCTCCCTGTTAAATAATAGATTGTTACTGTGTAATTTGTGTCTGCTCAGGGACAACCAGTGCCATGATCAGATAAACAATCGCGATTCCACCGAAGCCCATGAAAAACGCTAGTACAGCCAGCAAGCGGACTATGGTTGGGTCAATGCCGAGATATTCACCCAGTCCTGCACATACGCCTGCGATCATGCGGTCGGATGTACTGCGAGTCAATTGCTTGTAGTTAGTGTTCATGATATCGCACTCCTTTCAATGATTTCTATATAGCATACGCAGAGGAGTGTAAGAGGTTGCAAGACCCAGCTGTCCCTGCCTCCTTCGGAGGCGGGACACCCTTCCCAAATACGACATAGGGATTTGGGGAGGGCGGGGTAATTATTTATATTTCCTGCTCTCAAAATAATTTGCGATTGCCGCGTAAAGCAAGGCTAAACCAATCATCAAATACACGACTGCCTGCAATCCTAGGAATCTGAGTTGTGAGAATCCAAAGCCAGTAAACAAGATTCCAACTAGCCCGTAAAAAATTGTGTTACGGATGTAATCGGATCCAACGCGCTTGGATTGCATGATGTTCTTTTGCATCAACATTTCCATCGCACGGACTTGTTCCTCATGCCGGTTTTTGCAAGCTAGTGAATCGCCTACAAGCGCGGCGCAATCGGAGCATAGTCCGCGCTGGCAGTATTTGCAGAGTCCCACTGCAGGCTTTTCAAGATGGTAGTAGCAGACCAAGTTTATTCTCCGATCAACTGCACGACCAATTCTCTCTGACGTGGACGAACATCAAAATCTACATAAATGACTTGTTGCCACGTACCCAATGTCAATTGGTGAGCAGCAAATGGGATAGTCAACGATGGACCAAGCAATGCGGCACGCACATGGCTGTGACCATTTCCATCGTGCCAGCGCTCGTTATGGGCATATTCACGGTCCGATGGGATGATCTCATTGAAGAGCCTGCGCAAATCACTCAACGCGCCGCTTTCATACTCAATGGTCGTCAATGCGCTGGTGGATGAAGGACAGAAAATAGTTACTATGCCAGAGGTCAATCCGCTTTTTGAAATGGCATTTGCAATTTGATCAGTAATGTCATGGATATCTGCATTGCCTTGTGTTCTGAGAGAAATGGACGTGGTTTTTACTGTCATAAAGATCACTGTGGACTCCAAAGTCTCCAGACTTTGGCTCTTAGCAACACCAATGTCAGGAGACATTAGACTCCAATAATACTTTATATCTTCTCAATTAGATGTCTTAACATCGTCTTTAATTTACTCTCCTTTATGAATTACATTCTTCCCATATTTTTCATTCAGCCTATCCACGGCTTCCTGCAATTTGTTAGACTTTTCGTTATCCAGGTCCCACAAACCCAATTGGCGGATGGGCTGACCAAGTCCAGTGACTCCTACTCCGATCAAACGCACAGCCTGATTTGGTTTGCGGACTAATTTCATTAGATCGAGCGCAGTCTTTTCAATTTCATCCTCCTGATCGGTAGGTTGATTCAGAGTTGTTTGTCGCGTCAATGTTGTAAAGTCTGGCCAACGGATTTTCAATTTGATCGTTTTGCCTACCAGGTTATTCTTACGCAATTGTCTCGCGACTTCAACAGACATTTCATGGAGTGTCTTTTGCAAAACAATATCATCGCGTACATCTTTTGAATAAGTAATTTCCTGACTGATGGATTTGGTCTCGCGCTCGGTTGTAATTGGTCGGTCATCAATTCCTTTCGAGTGCCGCGCAAGGTCACGCCCATTCTCGCCGAACATGCGGATCAACTCACTCTCGGGCCATTTCGCGATATCGCCAATCGTGTGGATTCCCAACTCGGTCAATCTTGCAGATGTTTTCGGTCCGACGCCCCATAACATATCCGCTGGTAAAGAAGATAAGAATGCCGCCTCTTCCCCAAATGGGACAATAGTTAGCGCGTTAGGAGGTTTAACTTCGCCCTTCGCTTTGATATCGCGCAGTGCGAGACTCTTCCCAACCTCTGTCGCGATCTTGGCGACCAACTTATTCGATGCGATCCCAATCGAGCAGGGAAGTCCCAATTCATCACGAATGCGCGATTGTAATTTGCGTGCGATCGTTTCAGGTTGTTCGCGAATCTCACTGATATCAAGAAAGGCTTCGTCAATGGAGATCTGTTCTACGAGAGATGTGAGGTCGTGCAATCGCTCCATGACCTGATGCGAGACTTCGCTGTAGAGATCATGACGCGATGAAACGATGATTAAACCCGGGCTGAGTCTGAGCGCTTTCGACATCGGCATCGCAGAGCGGACTCCCATCCGTCTCGCGGCATAAGAGCAGGAGGCGACCACGCCACGTTCCTCGGGCTTTCCACCCACGGCAAATGCCTTGCCGCGCAGTTCAGGATTACGCGTCTCTTCGACTGCACAATAGAAGGCATCCAGGTCAATGTGAAGGATGGTACGTGGCATTTGCCCTATTATAAGGAAAAAAGAGTCATTAATGAGATATTGAACAATCCTTAAAGAAAAGATATACTAGAGGCGTATAGTCATTAGGAATACCAGGTGACACGTTATAGAGCGACCAGGAACTTTAAGAATTGTTAGAACGTATTAATGAATGATTT
>WNFX01002934.1_pt1 | contig 17085 bp, 17 predicted proteins | sample 5400111 | NCBI WGS metagenome assembly WNFX01 (sample SAMN13153363, study PRJNA577476) | soil metagenome | isolation source: 40 cm soil or saprolite under grassland replicate 1 | place: USA:California | collected 2016-06-15 | reverse complement strand
TACTGTTTTTTTTCCATGATCTTATAGTTTTTAAAGATTAAAAAATAAACTACAAGATATAGGAATCTAAAAACTCATCGCCTGAATAGGCGATGTTGGTTCAACTCTTAAATATACGCAACTCCTTGTACAGTTTATTGCTGATTATCAAATAAGATCTGTACAAAGTTTTTTCTTAGATTTATAAAAAAGAAGGCCTGTGTTTGAAGAATTAACCATTAACTATTTTCATCCTTCTCGGAATTTGGGCGTTACTGACATAAGAAATATTTGGTTGTTAGCCAATCCTCCTATTAAACTAAAGACAGAACTTCATCGCGGCTCTCTCGTTTTCAGATTGCCAGGATCTGATAAAAGAATATCTTATCACACAATAAAAAAAGGGTTGATAAAAAAGAAGATGATTATCCGGTTGCCTGTAGAATTACTTGCGTTTTAAAAATCATAATCCCGCCTGCTTACTTATCTCCAGCATCCTGTCAATCGGTTTTTTGGCGGCAAGTCTTAATTCTTCATCCATGTCTATCTCAGGAGTTTCATATTCCATGCAGAGATAAAGTTTATCGAGTGTATTGCGTTTCATATGCGGGCAATCATTGCAGGCGCAGGCATTATTCGGAGGAGCAGGAATAAATGTTTTATCAGGATTGGCCTTCATCATCTGGTGCAATATGCCAGTTTCCGTGGCCACAATGTACTCCTGTGTGGGATCTGATTTTGTAAATTTTAATAATCCTGTTGTTGAACCGATATAGTCAGCAAGCTTTAAAACCGGCTCTTCACATTCTGGATGCGCTATAAGCTTCGCATTTGGATGGCGAACTTTTAACCGGGTAATTTTTTCCAAACTAAAAATTTCGTGCACCATACACGCACCATTCCAAAGCAACATTTTTCTCCCGGTCGTTCGGTTGATGTAACCACCCAGGTTTTTATCGGGTGCAAAAATAATTGGCTGCTCTTTCGGAAAACTTTCCACTACCGCTTTTGCATTGCTGCTGGTACAGATCACATCACTCAGCGCTTTTATCCCTGCACTGCAGTTGATATAACTCACGACCACGTGACCAGGATGCTGCTCTTTGAATTTTTTAAACAATGGGGGTGGACAACTATCGCTCAATGAACATCCGGCTTTAAGATCAGGGATCACTACTTTTTTTGTCGGGTTCAGGATCTTCGCTGTCTCGGCCATGAAGTGCACTCCGGCGAACACGATCATGTCGGCATTTGTTTTTTCTGCCTGCTGGGCCAGGCCCAAACTATCGCCGATGTAATCAGCCACATCCTGGATATCGGGTTCCTGGTAGTAGTGAGCCAGCAGAATGGCATTCTTTTCCTTTTTCAATTTCTCAATCTCAGCGAATAAATCCAGCGTGGGATCAAGATCAACATCGAGGAATCCATTCAGTTCAACATCCCGTTTTGCCGCTACCAGGGTTTCTTTTTCCATTGTAAAAATCTTTTTGTCCTGTCCCGATAACCATCGGGATTATCTAAGGATCAGGACAGCAATATTCCAACAACTCAAGCTGCTTTTCAAAAACAATTTTTTTCAAATCCTGTATTAGAACTAATAGTATTAATACAATTATTTTAAAAAAAAGCTTATTATTATTACAACTGTGGATTAGTGGAAAAGAAATCTCAATCCACAATTGCAAAGTTACCGACTCGTGGTTATACACATAAATAACAGGATAATTAACAGGAATGTTTTACGATGCAATTGACTTAGCGGGGCAAATTCACAATTATGTGGAAAGAGTGAAAAGAAAAAGTTTTACCGGCAAATCAACAATTGTTAGTGTTAATGCAGTTAGTGTAATTGGTGAATTAGTGAGATGAGTTTATCAAAACATAAATAATGGTGTAGTTTATTTCCAATGACAAAGTTTCATATCCACGTTCCACACCGGCTTATTCACAGAAAATAAATTGCATTAACACATTCATGGGGAGAAAAACTTTTAAAACGCTTAATTGAGATCAAGAGGCCGGGAAAAATTATTAATTATTGATTAATGATTATTTATACGCCCATCAGCATCCTCTTATCCCTTTACTGACGGATGCAGGCCTTTTGATTAATAATCAGGTTCAGCAATAAAGCATTTCCCCTTTTGTTCAGTATTGAACTGAAAGTTGAAGAGTGCGACGCAACAAAAGTTTCATAGTAGTAATATAGCCTGGCCCAAAATAAAAACTAACTGTGAAGAATTTCAAAAAATGAAAAACATATTCAATCTAAGCTCCCCTTTGGGGATGGGGCTATTTGTTAGGTATAATAATTAATAATGAGTAATCAGTAATTATTCTTTAATTCTGCCCAGGGCCCTTTATCTCACCACCTTTCAGCCAATTTCCGATTGAGGAATTTTCAGTAAATCTTATTTATAATTACCCTATTTTTGCCCGCTCGTACTGAGCCAAATCTGCCCGAGTGAATCCATTCCGGCGGACGTTCGGCCGGGCCATCCTCCAAAGAATAGCTTTGGATGTTTTTTTAAATATTAGATTCCTTATGTCAGTTATTCAAAAAATCAGGGATAGATATGCTCGGTGGGCTGTAATAGCGATTGCGCTTGCCCTAACAGGATTTATTTTAATGGATGCATTCACGGGACGCAGCCGACTATTCAGCGGCGGCAGTTCTACAGTTCTTGGTCGCGTGAATGGAAAGGCCATTGACGAAATGGAGTTTAGCAAAAAAGTGGAGGCCGAGCAGCAAAACGAGCAGCAGCGAAAAGGAGGAGGTTCTCTTGGAGAAGCCGAAAGGGAGCAGATAATAAATGAATTATGGAAACAGGAGGTGGATCAGTTGCTCTTGAAAGGAGAATTTGACAAGCTGGGTTTAGCCGTAGGTAAAAAAGAGCGAACCGATATGCTGTATGGTGCCGAGCCGAGTCAACTGGCAAGAAAATATTTTGGCAATCCTCAAACAGGGGAGTATGATGCCAACAATACCCAGCAGATAATAAATTCAGTAAGACGAGGGAGCAATAAAACACAAAAGGAACAACTGAATCTTATCCTGGATGCGATGGATGACGACAGGCTTACGGAAAAATATACAAACCTTGTCGCCGGCACTATTCATTATCCAAAATGGTTTTTGGAAAAACAAAATGCAGATAATAGCCTGATGGCAAAAATCACTTATGTAAATGTTCCCGCATCACTAATACCCGACAATGCAAAAGAAGTGGCTGTCAGCGATAAGGAAATTGCTGCGTTCATCGATAAGCACAAAGACCTGTACAAAACAGACGATGAACTAAGAACCATTGAATATGCTTTATTCAGTGCGGCACCTAGCGCAAAAGATAGCGCAGAAAGTTTTAAACAAATCGAATCCCTAAAAGAAAAATTTGCCACGGTGAATGATTCGGCGGGTTTAAAAACCTTCCTGGCAAGCCAGTCTGATTTGCCTTTTAGTAATACATATTTTCCAAAGTCCGAAATACAGGTTCCTGCAAAGGACACCATTTTTAAATTGGCTAAAGGCGTTATTTATGGTCCCTACCTTGATAAGGACGAGTATGTGCTGGCCAAGAAGATCGACGAAAAAAATTTGGCCGACAGCGTTTATTGCCGGCATATACTAATGAGAACCACAGGAGACGGTGGATTACCAGATAGTGTTGCCGAAAAAAGACTTGACAGCGCCATTGCCGCCATAAATGCGGGTGCAAATTTTGTAACTGTTATGAAACAGGTAAGCATGGACCAGGCTGCAAATAGCCAGGATAGCCTGGGAATTATGAGATTTACCTCGCAACAAATACAAAGTGAAAATTTTGACCCGGATTTTGCAAAATATATTTTATTTGAAGGAACCAAGGGTCAAAGAAAAAAAGTAAAAACAAAATTTGGCTATCATTATATAGAAATTGTTGACCAGATAAAAATAGAACCTCATTATAAGATTGCTTATCTCGCCAACAAGATCGAGGCTAGTGAAGAAACAGAAAGAAACGCTCAGAATGCTTCGTTGCAATTTGCTGGCGACAGCAGGGATCAGAAATCCTTTGAAGCCAATTTTGAAAAGAATCTGAAAGCAAAAGGATTTCAAAAACTATTCGCTCCTGACATTAGCTCTCATGCTTATGAGATACCCGGAGTAGGGATTTCAAGAAAATTTATAAAAGACCAGGTTTTTGAAGCAAAAAGAGGTGAAGTGTTACAACCGGAAAGAGTGGGGGACAATTATATCGTTGCAGTAGTAACGGAAATAGATAAGCCGGGCCCAATAAATGTAGCTACAGGTAGAAGATATATAGAGCCCGTTTTGCGCAATCAAAAAAAGGCAGCAGAGCTGAAGAAGAGAATTGGCAAAATCACTACACTTGAAGCAGTTGCTGCAGCAATGAAGCAAACGGTTCAAATAGCAGACAGCATACGTCTCTCCGGCCGGGGCAATGATCCCATCTCTTATGAATCAAAAGTGGTAGGTGCGGCATTTAATCCGGCGAATAAAGGAAGGATTGTGAATGAGGCTTTAGAAAGTAACCGGGGTGGTGTGTATGTAATAAGGGTTGATGATGTGACAGCCACGATAGTTGAAAATGCAGATGTGAACATGCAAAGAAAATATCTTGAAGCGCAGGCTCGCATGAGCATCCTGATGGGGAACAGGTTTGGTAATAACTTTAACCTTGGTGGTCAGCAGCAATATGATCCGGCGCTTGTGCTACGCCGTGCGGCAAAGATTAAGGACAATAGAAATAAATTTTATTAGTCACGGATAAAAATTTTTTGAAGCCGTCTAGCCTTAGGCGAGACGGCTTTCGTTTGCCCGGATTATAAACAATATGGTCTGTATAAATGTTAATTTTGAATAATTCCGGGAGAATGATGTATGAGTGATGAAATTATTAATAAGGTGGCCGAAAGCGGATTGACAACGCTTGATCTTGAACAGTTTTATCCGAGAGGTGAAACAGCCTTGTTTGACCTGAAAGATTATTTGTTCAAGGGCTTAATATTAAAAGAAAAGGAATTTCGTGAAGCGATTAAAAAGATTGATTGGGAAATTTACCGGGATAAATATGTAGGAGTTGTGTGCTCGGCAGATGCTATAATTCCTGTTTGGGCGTACATGCTTGTTTCATCTTATCTGCAGCCGGTTGCCAAAGATGTGATAATGGGGGATGAAAAAGAAATCCATAAAATTATTTTTCTAAAAAATTTGCAGGGTATTGATGTAAATGAGTTTGCCAATAAAAGAATAGTGGTAAAAGGTTGTGGTGAAACACTGATTGAAGAATTCGCGTATCTGGAGATTACAAAACTTTTAAGGCCGGTTGCCAAAACCATTATGTACGGAGAGCCCTGCAGCACGGTTCCGATTTATAAAAAGCCAAACCCCCACACCCCCTAAAGAGGCTTACAGAAAACAAGATCCATGAAACTTAGTGAGAATCGTAATTCAAATTACCATTTGAATAACTTTTCAAAAGCCCTTTTAGGATTTTGGGCTTTAAAACCAACCCCTCTTTCTAAAAGCCCAGAGCATCCAGACGGGAATTATGAGCATGAGCGCTACGGCGGTAAAGAAACCCCAGGGCTGGTGAAAGAAGTTTACATTTTTATCAAAATTCATCCCGAAAATTCCACCGATTACTGTGGCCGGCGCCAGCAGGCAGGTTACAATAGCCATCACTTTCATTACTTCATTCATCCTGAGATTTACATTATTGATATAGAGATCCTGCATGCTCACCATGATATCCCGATAGTTTTCGCTGAGCTCATAGGCCTGGATAATGTGATCGTACACATCATTAAAATATTTTGTAGTACGATCGTCAAGCAGGTCACTTTCGCTGCGCAGAATATTGCTGAGAATATCACGCACGGGAGCAATATTTCTTTTTAAAACAATGAGCTCTTTGCGGAGCTGGGTAATTTTAGCCAGCGACTGCGTATTGCTGTTTCGGATTACTTCTTCTTCCAATAGTTCGATTCGTTCTCCCAGCTTTTCCATTACAAGGAAATAATTATCTACCATCATGTCAAGCATATTATAAAACAGATAATCGGCACCGCTCTGACGAATCTTTGAATTTGCCATTCTTAATTTATGCCGGACAGGATCAAAAACATCACGTTCGGCTTCTTCCTGGAAGCTGAGCAAAAAATCTTTTCCCAGTGCAATACTTATCTGCTCTTGCTCCACTGTTTGGTTTTCATTATTATAATAGAGCATGTTCAAAAGGCAGAATAAAATTTCATCTACTTCCTCCAGTTTTGGTCGCTGGTTAATGCTTAAAATATCTTCCATAAGAAGGGGATGAATTCCAAAATGATTGCCAATCATTTCTACATCGGCCTTCCTCAAGCCATCAATATTGATCCAGCTTATACGATTGTTTTGTTTATATGCCAATGCCCCTTCTACATTTTCAAGCTTTTTTTCTTCAAGGGCCTCATTATTATAATCAAAAACAAAAACACACACTTCCTGTGCCTCTTCTCTCTGTGGGACAACCGTAGGATTTACACTGAGAATTTCTTTTGTGCGTTGAGTCCCGAAAAGGTTAGGCAAGTACAGATACTTAAGATATTTCTCCGGCCTTAATTTGACATTCATAAAAGAAAGATAGGAAAAGATTAAATGTGGTTAAAAAGAAGGATTTATTTCAGCTGATTATAATAATTGACTAAGCTGATAAAATCAGCATCGGTTTTGCCTGGCAAATTATTGCTCTTTATATATTGCGCGATCTCATCTTTTTTATCAATTAAAATGCCGGCAATCTCTTTTATTTTTTTTATTTCTGTAAAATTTCCGTCGTACAGAATATAGTATCGTGATGAAGTTATAATAGATTGTTCAACGGTAGCCGAACCATAGGGTTTAACTTCCTGCATTTGTTTATTGAATTTTTTTAATAGAATAGCCTTGCCCTCTGATAACAATTGATACCATCCTTTTACGCGGCTGTTCGCCTGGATAAACTCTCCGTTAATAAAATTATATACCCGCTGTGCTGCCGTATCCACTAAAAGAACTTTTTGAATAAGAGTAGTTGCAATCATTTCATTACCTTTTTGATCCTGGAAATGAAGTTCATTATCATACAAATCCATTTTTAAATAAATGCCCGAATATTGCCTTTCTCCGTTTACAATCACATTTCCTTTCATCCAGTTATCATTAAAATAGGGGCTGCCTTCCACAAGTCTTGTAAATTTCGCGAGCACGAAGGGCTCGCCGCCGCCCACATTAAAAAAAGCAGGCGACATACCGTTAACATCACCTTTAGTTACGTCAACAGTTTTTTGCGCGGATGAAAAAAGAACACAAATACATAGAGCAATGAAGAAAAAAGATCTCATATTAGCCTTTCTGATTCAGAAAGTTAAAAAAAATTACCGGCATCGGCTTTGTAAAATAAACTCTAGAGTAATACTCTTGTCAAACCATTAAAAGTTACAATATGAAAAAGATATTAATTATCCTTACGGTACTCATTGGCCTGTCAACGTTGAAGGCCGACGCACAGTATGTAAGAAGAAGACCGGGTTTTAGTGTGAATATTTCAGTGGGTGCTCCCGGCCCGGCCCCCTACTCTGGTGCGTATTGGATTGGGCCCGAATGGCAATGGAGGGGAGGCAGATATGTTGAAGTTCCTGGTTATTGGGCAAGACCCGGCCGACATCGCGGTTGGGCAACCGGCCACTGGAAAAATGGCGGCAGAGGCTACAGGTGGATACCAGGACATTGGAGATAAAAATTATTCTTTGTGAAAATTAAAAACCCTTCGTATGGAGGGTTTGTTTTTTATAACGAATCCAGGCGTCCCGCCCTGCTATTTCAAATACTTTTGTTGGTGGCAGTGCTGTCATGGTTTGTATGGAATTTCTTTGGGTTCATCTTTATAATAATTCGCTATGATTGAAAGCAGATTGTCTGTCAAAAGTATTGCATGTAAATCGTTACCACCATATAATAAATAAAACTGTTCATCACTATTTTTTGCCCTCAGTATTTCATTTACTTTTCGAAAGAAATTTCTTGGCGCAGTGTCCCAAAATATATCGTCGTCTAAATCTTTTTGAGTGTATAGTTTTATTTGTGTCGCCATTAATTAAAGCGTCAAACGAATTTTCTTTGTCGTTTAGTTTTTGAGCAGATAATTTGATGTCTCTCTTAGCTAATGATGATTGAAAAACTGAAGTCGAAGATAACAACAACAAGCTAAATAGATAATGTCGAGCTGGATGTGAAGTACAATAGAATGACAAATGCCGAAGATAACAAGTGTCAGCCCGTATTTTGGCAAACCCCCTGTTATGCGTTCGCCCCTCTTCTTGATGTGTCCAACCGAATACCTGTGTCCAACGAAGTAAGTTGTGTCCCCCTAAACGTTGTCGAAAAACAGTCTTGTTTTTTATGTGTGGAATTTCTATTTCACCTTTACAACTACCTTTCCTTTTGCACGACCTGCTTCAACATAAGACATTGCTTCGTTGGTTTGCTCAAATGGAAACACTTTGTCTATAACAGGTTTTATGACACCAGCATTAATAAGAGAAGTAATTTCTGTTAGCTGACTTCCTTCTGCTCTCATAAAAAGAAAAGAAAAGTTTACGCCAAGGCGTTTTGCTTTTTTCTTAATACCTGAACTCAATATTGTCATAATTAATTTTACTAACCAAGGCGAACCAATTTCTTTTGCAAACTCTACATCAGGCGGACCAGAGATAGAAATAACTTTTCCATTTGGTTTTAATATTCGCAGCGACTTTTCAAGTGTCTTTGTGTCTTGACTGTTCAACACAACGTCGTAATCTTTTAGTATGGTTTCAAAATCTTCTTTCTTGTAATCAATCACAACATCAGCGCCCAAACTTTTTGCTAAAGCAATATTGTGTGCGCTTGTTGTTGTCGCAACGGTTGCACCCAAATGTTTCGCCAACTGAATTGCAAATGTTCCTACACCTCCTGAACCTGCTTGTATAAAAACTTTTTGTCCTTTTTTCAGATTTGCTTTTTCAATCAACGCTTGCCAGGCAGTTAAACCAACCAATGGAATTGAAGCCGCTTCTTCCATTGAAATATTTTTTGGTTTAAGTGCAACATCATTTTCATTCATTGAAATGTATTCAGCAAAAGTTCCAATTCTGTGGTCGGCGGGTCTTGCATAAACTTCATCGCCAACTTTGAATTTGCTAACTCTTGAACCCACTTTTGTTACAACACCTGCAACATCGTGTCCTAGGGTAAACGGTGCTTTGTAAGGCAAAAAGATTTTGAATTCTCCGTTTCTGATTTTGGAATCAAGAAGGTTTACACTAGCCGCATACACCTCAACCAAAACATCATTCTCTTTTACAGTTGGCTCTGCTATTTCTATAAGTTGAAGCTTTTCTTTTTTACTGTATCGTTTTACTATAAAAGCTTTCATCTTTATTTATGATTTATTTTGTGAGTGATATTTGATTTTATTATTCAAGAAATTTTAATGCACTTTTTACAAACTCTTCGTGATACTGAAAAATTCCACCATGTCCGGCATCTTTATAAATAATAATTTCTGAATGTGGAATTCGTTTTTTCAAATCAGAAGTGTTGCTACTCGGAACCATTCTATCATTGTCACCGTTTGCGACTAATACAGGTTGTTTAATAGCTAACAAATCTTCCGGTGCTTGCAGACCCCAGGCATGAATAGCCTTTAACTGTCTTTGAAAATTTCCAACACTCATTTTTTCGTCACGATTTTCTTTGCGTTCATTTAATCTGTTTAAAAATTCTTTCGCAGATTTTTTTCCGTTTGCATTTCGGTTGAAAAAAAGAAAGGCCTTTGCATCTTTGAAACTAAATAAGCCCCTTATAATATCTAAGTAAGTAATCCTTGTAACATTTTTTATTCCTTCACCACCGGCAGGACCAGTGCCTGCAATAATTGCTTTACGCACAAGTCGTGGCTCTTGAAGTAATATTTCCTGCGAAATAAAACCGCCTAATGAAAAGCCAACTAAGTCAACTTTTTCATAGCCTTACGCATGAATAAATGCTCTTGCATCTGTTGCCATTTCAGCGATCGTTTTTGGTGTCTTGCCTTTTGTTGCACCAACGCCACGGTTATCAAAACAAATTATCTGATGTTGCTTTGCTAAGCCGTCCATGATTCTTGGGTCGCAATTATCCATTGTGGCAGCTAAGTGGTTGAGAAAGATTATTGGTATGCCCGGATTATTTTCTCCGAGTTTTCTGTAATAGAATTTTGTTCCGTTTACATCTACTGATTGTGTTTTTATATTTTGATAAGTCATGATTGAATCATTTTGATTGTTTGCTTGTGAAAATAAATTGCCGATAAGTCCTATTTTATTCACCCTATACTATCGGCCCGATTTATGCCTCTATTTAAACTATTTTATGTTGCTTCCATTTTTAAAATTTGTTTAATTGCTTAAGTACATTTTTCTCTAAAATCCCATAAGCAAAGTGCTGCAGATTAATCAAAGCAGAAGTGCTCTTACCAACAATATTTCTGAATTTAGGCCTGTCCGTTTCAATTACTTTAAGCACCTTACCTACGACTATTGAAGGGTCTTCGGCTTGTTCTACTAAGTTGCTGGTGAATTTTTCAATTTTACCCCTTAACGTATTGTAATCTTCAATTTTCGTTAAAGGCGAAGATGAATTATCTAAAATGCTTGTTTTAAAAGCAGAAGGTTCAATCATAGAGACACTAATATTAAACTCATTCAATTCATAGCGTAATGATTTGAAATAACCTTCCAATGCATGTTTTGATGCTGCATAGTAAGCAGCATTGGGGAATGACACAAGCCCAACAATTGAACCTACAGTTATTATTTTACCAAACTTTTGTTTTCTAAAATAGGGTAATACAGCATTTGTTACCTTGATAGTTCCCCAAAAGTTAGTTTCCAATTGTTGCCTGCCCAACTCAATGGGGGTTTCTTCTGCAATACCAGAAACTAAAAAGCCAGCATTGTTAATAAGAATATCCAACCGACTTATTTCCCTGAAAATTCTTTCTGGAAAACTATTTATTGATTGTTCTGAATTAAGGTCTAATGCTATCATTTTGAAGGGAAACTTTGCTGCATACTTTTCGGGGTTACGACTTGTACCAATTACATTGTAACCCTTTCTGTGTAGCTCGGTTGCTACTAACAAACCAAAGCCCGAAGATGCTCCTGTTATTAAAATTGTCTGTTTCATTTTTTGGTTTTAATTATTTGTTTGTAAATTCGCTTGCAAATTGCAAGTGCAAACGTACAATATTACTTGCAATATGCAAGTGAATTAAAAATATTTTTATGAACAAGAGTCAAAAAAGGTCGGATTGCCCTATTAGCTGCTCTCTTGATATATGGGGAGATAAATGGTCGCTGTTGATTATCAGAGACCTGATGTTTGCAAAACAGTGTACTTATGGTGATTTTTTAAAGTCGGCGGAGGGAATAGCTACCAATATTTTAGCTTCCAGGTTACAAAATTTAGAAGAAAACAAGCTTATTGAGAAATTGAACCACCCAGACAGTAAAGCAAAAGTGCTGTATAAATTAACCCAAAAGGGTATTGACTTACTTCCCGTAATGATTGAAATAAATTTATGGGCTGAGAAATATTCTTCCGTACCGGCTGACAGAAAAGCAATGTTGAAAGAGGTGAAAAAAGATAAGGCGGGATTTATAAAGGCGTCGATAAAAGAATTGAAAAAATCTTAGTCAGTCAATTTTCCAAGAAAGGAAAACAAAGTAGTGTGTTGTTGAAGCCTTCTCTGTCAAACGCTATGAAGAACGAAATGTTCCAATAGAGTGACGCATAACGTTCGGGCTTTTCGGTGAGTTTTTTATTCAAGATTCTCAATTGAGTTTGTCAAATGGCAACATATTAATTCAGGATTTGCCTTATCAAGTTCATTTGATTGCATAAACGAAAATTTATCCAGCAGCTTTATAGAACTCAGATTATTCCTATGAAGGGATGCTTCAATTTTTTGAACTTTAATTGTATTGAATGCGTAGTTAATAACTTTTTCCGCAGCTTCCTTCATTATTCCTTGCCCTTGAAAGTTTGTTAAAAGTTCATACCCAATTTCACACTTACCATTTCCATCTGAAAATCCAAAAAGACAAATTGTTCCAACCAGTAGGTTTCTGTCCCTCAAAGTTATTGCCCAATATAAGGAGTCATTTTTATTGATGTTCTCATTAACCTTATTTATAAAATTCCTTGCATCATCAATAGTATTGCTTACTTGTCTGTCAAGATATTTGTTTATTTCCCGGTCAGAACGCAAAGTGAAAATTTCTTGTTCATCATTAACTACTAGTTGTCTGAGGGTAAGCCGTTCAGTTGTCAAAATTGGAAAAGGCGTAAAAGTTCTAATTAACATTTTGTCGTATTTGGTTTGTCAGGACTTACGAGAGTCATAGCCTGACCGCTAACGTCCGGGTATTTGCGAAGGCAGGGCAATAGAACTATGTCAGCTTGGTACAAATGGTTAATTGAAAAACTGAAATTGAAGATAAATACAAATGATGAATAGCGAACTGTCGGCTTGAACGAAAGATGATGAGAATTACTGTTCCACAAGTGCTGCTAGTCAAGCCATGCTTTTACAAATGCACCTGTTGTGCGCTGCTCTAACACCGGGTTTATTGCATTACCTGATAGCACTATAAAACATTTCAGCAGGTATGGCGAAGTCTTCTATCCCTTCCGGCTTTATATAAATAGGCACCAGTTCCGCTTCCTCTTTTTTATGAAAGTATTCGATTCGGAACGGATAAAATCCTGCTTCTAAAGGCAGCAAATACATCTCCCCTTCGTCTCGAATAAAGTGATCGCCTAACACTTGTCGGTTACCAAGGTAAACTCTTGAGTGATCATTTCCTCCACCCATTTCCAAAATATAATATCCGGCCTGATCAATCTTAAGATAGCCGTTCATGATACAAGCGAAGTTCTTATTGGTGGCGAACTTGTTTACATCAAAATCTTTCTCCGAAAATCCTTGCCTTACCGGCTTGTCTTTTTTAAAGCCCGGAAGAGAATCCCAGGTGCCTTCATAGTAAGCATAATGCAATCCACCCTGCTTTAACTTTGTTGGCTCCGCAATAGATTTTAAAGTCTTACCAACAACAAAACCGGCGCTATCTATCTTATTATATTGTGATCTTACCCCAATAGATTTCACTATAATTTTCGAGTCGCTTGCAAGTGAAATAGGCGTTTCATCTCCGGCAAGCGTCGGGGATGATAAAGCGGGTTCTGTGCCATCGGTTGTAAAATGCAGGTATTTATCTGCCATCAAGTTATAACAAATCAGCTTGAAGGGAACGTCTTCCAGCACGATACCTCTTTTTGGTTTTATTGCAATCTTTCTAGAAGTAGGATAGCCTCCAATAGACGCATAAAAGCCACCATAGGAAAATTTTAGTCCGTCCCAAAATCCTTTGAAGTTTGTAGAATAGTGTGTCTCATTGCGATAAGCAACGCATGTCCACTCGAGTCCTTCCGGACCCTTTCTGCGAAGCACAGAGTCCACAGCGGATACCCCCATTTCTTTATAAGCGTTTCCTTCTCTGCCGGCGATATAAAGTGTGTTGTGAAGCGCTTTATTGCTGTCTAATTTGGCGGCGGCTGTCTTGGTTAAAAGAAAATCGTCCCACCACAAACTGGGGTCAATAGCTATATAGGAGGTAAAAAGGGTTGGATCATTTAAAAAGGTATACATCACAAACAATCCCGCCAGAGACCCACCGTATAGTACGTTACCATCGTTCGAGCCTTTGTATTTCTCATTGATGTATGGAATTAACTCTTTTTTGATAAACGAAAGAAAGCTTGTTGCACCACCAGTATTATCCCGGGTTTTTGTAGGCGTAAAATCTCTGTCCCGCATATCAACACCGTTTGGTTTTGGATTGGTAATGCCTACCATAATCATATTCTTGGGTATAAATCCTTCCCATTGCAACATGCCCCATTCCAGAGTAAGAAAGTCGGCAATACCATCGAGGCAGTACACTATTTCATATTTATTACTGGAGGCAGGATTGTAATTTTTAGGAAAAACAATGTTTAGCAGTCGTTGTTCCTGTAAGATTTGGGAGTAGAGCGAATCAACCTGAGTTACTTGGTCTTGTGCCTTAACATGTATGTTTAAAAAAAATTGCAACAGGAAAGACAGAATAGGAAACCATAAGTTTTTATTTCGCATGGCGGTCATATTGAAGTAGCGCACAACGAGCGGGTATTGCCGATGGGGGGGAATTTTATATTCGTCCGCCCGGAACCGCTGCATGGTTTTTTGATAAAGTTAAATATTAAGAACTAAAGCTGGGCTTTATTCGTCAAGCCCCGAACCGTAGTACAGCAGAATTACCGTTGCTGATTGCTCCAATGTCCAGCCCCACTATTGGCAATACCAATGTTATGTGCTGCCCTTCTTTTCTGTCGTCTGTTGATTTTTAGTTTTGGTTTGTTCTTAATTAATTGAAAGATGCCCGATATTCAAGTGCCGAAATATTCATTTTGCTTTTAAATAATTTACTGAATGATTGTGGGTGCTCAAATCCTAACTGGTATGCAATTTCACTTACTGAGAGATTTGTAGTTGATAAAGCTTCTTTCGCTTTTTCGATTAGTTTGTTATGGATATGTTGTTGAGTGCTTTGTCCTGTAATAGATCTCAGCATATCACTTAAATAATTGGGCGATAGATTTAATTTCTCAGCAAAAAATTGAACTGTTGGAAGTCCGGATTCAATTATTTTGTCGCTTTCGAAATATTCGTCAAGCAAAATTTCCATTTTTGTTAGTAAATCACTGTTGGCTGTTTTGCGGGTAATGAATTGCCTGTTGTAAAATCGGTTGGAATAATTGAGTAATAGCTCAATCTGTGAAACCATAACATCCTGGCTAAATTGGTCTATTGAATGATTGTATTCTTTTTCAATATTCTTAAAAATCCCTTCAATCATTGCTTCTTCAGATTCAGATAAATGCAATGCTTCATTTACTGCATAAGAAAAGAACCCGTAATTTTTTATGTTTTTTCCAATTGGATAATTTCTAATGAGGTCGGGATGAAAAATCAACAGCCATCCATCGGATTGTGCATTTTCGCTTTGGGTCGTTGATGCAATTTGTCCCGGTTCCATAAATGCTAAGACTCCTTCGTCAAAGTCGTAATAATTTTGACCATAGCTGAACTTGCAATCAGAGTTATGCTTTATTGAAACTGTGTAAAAATTCAATATTACTTTAACCGAATTCTCTATGGAAGATAAATGAACATCGCTATAATTTATCAAACTAACTAATGGGTGTTTAGGCTTTGGGATACCCATTAGTTTATGCAATTCCGAAACGGAATTTATTTTAATAATTTTATTTTCTTTTGAACTCATGGTCATTTAAAATTATAAATAATTTGAGTTGATTTTTCAGAAACCTTCCAAAGTTTTCCAGCTAACTCCTTATCATAAGATTTGTCACTTGACTTTACCAATTCAGGATATCCACGCATTTCACTCATTTTGGTTGGTCCAAAATATTCACCACCTGTTACACTTGTATCTGTTGATGCTCTTAATATTGGCAATGTACCCATCTCAACGCTCTGTGCAAGTATATTAGTAATTATGGCTTGAACAAAAAAACCTGTATGCCTTGTAAGATTTGTTTTTGTATAGCCGGGGTGAGCAGCAACAACGGTTATGTCAATCTTGTTCGCTTTCAGTTGCCTGTCTAACTCATATGCAAATAATAGGTTTGCAAGTTTACTTTGAGAATAGGCTATAAATTTGTTATATCCTTTATCAAAATTTAGGTCATCAAAATGAATATCGGGCTTACCCATTTTTGCCTTGTGCTGTCCGCTTGACTGTATTGCTATACGAGAATTTGGGGTGCTTTTTAATAAATCCAAAAGCAAGCCGGTTAGCAAGAAATGCCCTAGATGATTCGTTCCAAATTGAACTTCAAATTTTTGCTTAGTTAGTTCTCGCTTTACCGGAAACATAACACCTGCATTATTGATGAGTACATCAAGTTGCTTATACTTCTGATGAAACTCTTGAGAAAATTGATGTATTGAAGCAAAGTCGGACAAGTCTAGTTGCATTAAGTCTAACTTTGCATCAGAGTTTTTCTTTTTGATCAAGGAAATTGTTTCATTACCACTTTTCAGGTTACGAGCAGTCATGATTACGTGAGCACCCTTACTGCTCAATACCTTTGATGCTTCTAATCCAAGTCCACTGTTTGCACCTGTAATAAGAATTGTTTTTCCTTGCTGTGAAGGAATATCGACCGCTGTCCAATTTTTAGTTGCCATTTTTTTATGTTTTTAATTATGGCACAAAGGTCAGTAGTCTTTAATCTGTCATAGTAGCCAAATCACTGTATGTTGTATCCAAATCAAGGTTTTCTCAGTTCGTTTATAGTCGCACTGTCGGTTAGGGTTGCACATAACTCGCCGATTGGCGTATGTTCTTGTTCCAAATTTAATTAATTTTCAATGCCAGATGGAACAAACTATCTTGATAAAATACATAAATGAACAATTGAATATTGGCCTTGTAAATTGGCGGGAGGCATGATTGTTTTCAACTGATCCGCCGCAAAAACTTTATACAGAGGTGCATAAAGGAAAACTCAGTTTTAGGATATATGGAACATCAAAACGATTCAGCTACCTTCAAATAAAGAAGGGATTGATAAAAAGGGAGTTTCGGATTACTGAACATTTGCCGTTTTAATGAGTTATAATTTCTCATATAATTTCCTCAGCTTCTCCTTCGTCATTATCTTCTCCCAATCCTTTCCCAGCGCATTTTCCCAGAGTGGTTTCATGCCTAATGCGACATTGATCATAATATCAAACTGTTCATCGGTTAAGCCGTTTGTAATGTTTTGTGGGATGTCGATTTCATTTTTCTTAACCATCCATTTAAATTCTTTTACTCCTTCGGGATAAAATTCTTCAAGCTTGTCAAACACGATGCAATTGCCGATGCCATGTTTGGTGCCGAGCAAATAACTGAGTCCATAGCTCACTGCATGTGCCACCCCCACCTGGC
>WNFX01002933.1_pt1 | contig 17091 bp, 18 predicted proteins | sample 5400111 | NCBI WGS metagenome assembly WNFX01 (sample SAMN13153363, study PRJNA577476) | soil metagenome | isolation source: 40 cm soil or saprolite under grassland replicate 1 | place: USA:California | collected 2016-06-15 | reverse complement strand
TTATTTCGTAACGTTGTACGATATCCAGTAGACCATTGAGATGATCTTGTCTGGGTGTTGTTAACAGAACCGCGTCGAGCGAGCGTTGCCAGGATGGTAGCCGACTATCCAGTTCCTGCGCTAATGAAGTTGCGTCCAATCCGCCATCGATCAGGAATGATCTTCCCCGTTATCACTTGTCATAATATCGTCGATGTCAACTAAGTCTTCCTCTAGAAGTGGTAAGAATGTATCGCTGTCTGTCCAGACAATGGACCCCCTTCTTGTACTCTCCGCTTCAATGCTGTGCTGCATCATGAAAGCGCGATCATTCACTGATAGGAAGTTGGCTGCAGGATCACTTGGACTGTATTGTTCGCTACGTACATGCCGTTTGATTTTATTCCTTCGCGCGTATGCGATAATAGCGTGCCATGCGCGGTTAGGAAGTTTCTCCAAAATCTCGTCTGCTTTGCTGTATGGGTATATCTCCCTTAAAACTTGCTTTTCCTCTGGTTGCCAATACGAGTTGGAGGAACCTGGGAGCCACAAGTATCCAATATCAGCAGTAGGTAGCTCTGGGCTTTTCCATATAATCTCCACCTTGAGCCAGTTCGGAGTTTCCCGCGAGATAATTACATGGTCAACTACCAGCCGTATAACTCTTCGTTTCTTTTTAATGTTATACTCATTCCATTTCTCTAGCACATGATCTAATAGATCTCTGCTCTCGGCTTTTTCATTTTGCCTCGTTTGTATTTCTTCTTTTCTTTTTTCCAACTCCTTTTGGGTCTTTCGCAATCCTGCTAAATCTTTTCCGTACTCTCTAAGTGTGTCATCATCGAGTTCATAACCTCCACGTACCAGGCGGTCTAGGTGAGTGATTTTAGGTTGTATGATGGCTAGTTGTTTGTCTATGGCTTGTGTGCTAGGCGGCTCCTCTTTTATTGCTTCCTCCTCCTGAAAGCGTTCGTAAATTGTCGCGCCCACGTTGCTCCCCTCTATCTCCATTTGCCATGCTGTTATGTACTCAAACATCTTTTCTACCACCTTCGCATCTAACAGCGAGGCGTCAACGTGGGTACTATAGCGTTTTTGAAATGCGTTATCTCCGAAAGTTTGTATTGCATAGTTTTCTTTATACCTTCCTGTGTCGTTGTCATGCATCTTGACACAGTATACTGGACCCTTTGGATTTTTAAGAATACCGTCCATTTTTAGTAATGCCACAGACGGTATTTTTCCCTCCTGATCGTAACGTACCACTGCCTCGTGCGCATCGTTGATCTCCCCATCTATGGTAACGGGGCTTAAACGTTTGAATGCATACCAAAAGTCTTCTTCGTCAACGATGGGTGGGTGATTAATGATTGGGTGTCCATCCTGGTCTCTGAGAACTTGATTCTTGTATTTCCAATAACCGATGTAGGTAACGTTTGTAAGCATGTAAATTAAGGCGCTATAGCCTCCTATACAGTACCCTCCGTTTTTCACCTTGAGTTTATTGAAAGGTGCTTTGACTCCTGCTTCATAGGGCGGGAAGACGTAGGGCATTGTATCTAGCTCTTTTCCGAGTTGAAAAACGCTTCCTCCCAATTCTTTGAATCGCTTGAAAAGCCAACGTATAATATATGCGTGCGGCTCATAAACGATGAAGCGGTTATAGTTGGGATTAGGTAGCCCGTTTTCCAGAAACTTCTGCCTGTCTAATATGTACCCTATTGCTACGGATCCGGCATAAAACTGTCCCCGACGCCCTACACGGTCCCGCATATCATGCATATATCCTATCTGATCTTTGATAAAACGGGCGGCTATTTGGCATTGCATCCTGAACTGATCCATATCGTATGGATTACGCCTGAAGTCATAGCGGTATGAACGCGTGACTACAATTACGTCATGGTCGTAGCAAGCCTTGATAAAGGTGTCAGGCCCAATCATGAACTCGTCGCGGAATAACCTGGACTCGTTCCAGGTAAAAATCGTTTTGATTGTGTCATTGTACACTCCTTCCAGAAGTGCGCTTAGCCCTGGCCGTTCGTCAATGCGTAGTCTACCCGATACGCCGCGCTTTCCCTCGCCTTCGATGAAGACGATTATCAGGTCGTCTTTCCATCCAAGTTGGTGTACTCTGTCGAGTTGGTCCTTTGTCTGGGCCTCTGAACTCTCGCGGTTTTCCACTTTTTGCTTTGTGGTGCTCTGGCGTGCTTGGATCGCACATGATTGATCGTTACGCCAGGTACGTTGCTGTTCCCATGTGAGTTGTAACTGATCTTTTGTCTCGTTTGGGCTAACAGACTTAAAGGTAAATCTCTCACGCTTGGTCATACTCTTCCCTTTGCTTTGAATAAGTATAAGTAATAAAAGTTCTGTCACTACTAATTATACCAATGTTATATGTATTTTTCAAGCCTTCAATCCGCTCTAGAGGGTGCTCTATGATACACTTCGGTAGCAGTTACTATGGAGGAAATGGCGCTAGCTTTCTCAATTCCGCGATAGCGGTTCCTTGCGCCTTGCTCGTTATGGGTGCAGGGTTTCCCATAACGAGCAAGGCGGGGGTGGTGCCTGGGCAACGCTGCGGCGTTCATCAAGCATCCTTTGCTACGGTGAGGCTAAACGTTCAAGCTGCTGTAACGTTGGGGCTAGCGGCGTCCCGTAGGGTGGCGTTCTACCTTGCGCCGTGTGGTAGACTCGGAGAGCGAAACGAGCGGGGCCTGCTGACACGTCATCAATGCAGTTACCCCCGCTCGTTTCGGCCTTCAGGCTCTACCACACGAGCGGCGGAGCGAACAAGGTGGAGACGCCAAGCCGCGTAACGTAATGTTCGGGCGGGCGCTAGCCTATAAAGCCGCGTAGCGTTCCTTATTTGAGGCGGGTAAGATATTTTCTATATAAGAAAGATATATCTTTTGGTAGTAAAAAGAGCATAGAGAGAATCTACACTCTTTTGCTTGGCCTAGCCTGTCTACCCTGCTTTCTGTGCCTCTAAAATCTCCTCACGCAAATCATTTACGGCCTGTACATCCCCATATCCATCATCTTCTAATGACTGTAACAGTTTCGTTGTCTGACTGATTGCATTGGGGAGCTGCATCGCTGATGCGCGGTGGAAAAACGCTCTTGCTTCGTCAACGCTCTTTTCAATTTCACCAAGTAGCTTGTATGCCCTTGCCCAATCAAGTGGAATCCACGCATTGAGTCTTATATTGTTGTCTTGCTCAATCCGTGCTGTGATCTCTGCTCGCATGTCTATTGTCTTCTGAGGCTTACCAAGATCTATATACCCGTAGCTTCGTTCTGCTAAAATATCACTCTGCGTATAAAACACCGAGTTCGTATCTTCGCTAAAGTCTTTGACGAGATAGACACCGAATTTTTGCGCGATCTCTGTGGCACGCTCAAAGCGGCTCAAGTCGCCGCTACTTGCGTAAGCTCTGCTCATATAGGAATGAACAAGTGCCATCACTGGCTTATCTGCTTCTAAAGACACATCACGGGCATGCTCAAGGATTTGGACTGCCTTTGTATGCTCGTCCTTCCGATCTGCCTCTACACCTAGATTCATCAATGCATGTGCTGTAGATACAGGACTCTTAAGTTCTATCGCTGTCTGGTACATTGCTTCAAAATGTCTCACAGCGGCTTCATGCTCTCCGTTTTCGACTTTGACGACACCATTTAAGCATTCAACATCCACAAGAAGCCGTAAATACTGATCTTCTAGCTGCATTGGCAATGGAAGCAGCGTTTGAAAGTAATAGGCCAAGCCATTCAAGCGATTTAGGCTATGAATGATGTTTGACGATTGAGAGGTAAGCCTAGATAACCATACTTGTTTAACAAGACATTGTGCAGTACCGAGTGTTTCGTGATAGATTGACTGCCCTTGTTCCCAAGAGTGCTTTGGTATGAACTTACCCTGAGCAAACGGGCTATATTCTGATAATCCAAACTTGAAGAGAGGAATATCAAGGAGATCGCTTAATCCTCTTAGTACCTCTTGATCGTCTATATGCTTTCTCCCTGCCTCAACTTCCACGACATAAGAGACACTTACGCCTACACCACCGTCTGATCTAGGCCAACGGTCAGCGAGTTTCACCTGTGACCATCTGCGTTTTTCTCGGAACTCTTTTATCACTAAGCCGTGATGATGGCGGCTAATTTTCGTGCCCATAGCCTTTTTTCTCTCCCCTCAACCTCTACAACCAATAGGTTGTAGATAACAAGCTGTGAAAGATGCCCTGTAAAACACCTATATGGTTCTTCCGCAAAAACGGTAGAAAATGTACGCTTTCTTTGGTTCGTTCGTGTACTGGATTATACCATAGAGCCGCTAAAAGAGGAAAGCACCAATATTATGGAGGAGAAACCGGATAGGAAAAATCAGCCTTCTCTCTTTCTCTTTATCCAGATAAGGACAGATGAGTTACAAGTAATACGTCATGTTATTTCGGGATACATTACGCTCCTGAAAAACCAGGGCGTTTCATCTGGAGTTTACGAGGTTCTTTCTGAGAGCATCAATCAAAAAATTGCTGCTCGTTTATCTCCTACCGGCGTTGCAGAGATAACAGTATTTACAGAGAGAGAACTACAATTCATCGCGTTAGCCTGCCGTAGCTTTGTAGAGCTTATACAGCAAACCATTCCATCTTCTAAGCAGCGTGATCGGATAACAGGTCGAGCAGAAAATTTATTAGCGCGAATTAATAAGGCGCTCCCGCCTTTGAACTAGTAGAAATGGCACGTTGATTATCTAACTTGAACGTGTTACCTATCTCAACGGAAAGGATGCTTCTTATGACAGTAAGCGAGATTGCTGGTTTTAGACACCAGCAAGCTTTGCAAGAGCAAGCAGCACAACAAGGGCTAAACGGGTTTGCGGCTCTTGCAAGCCATGAAACCATCACTGCCCGTATGGATCGGGGGGCGGAACGTCTCCTAAAACTGCTTCAAGAGGGGAAACACAAAGAGGTGGCTATCCTCATGGAAACGCCAACATGGGGGCTAGAAGAGGAAAGAGTATCGTGTCACACTACGACACCAGGCTAGCATAACCAGAAAAGGAGCACTACACCACTACAAAAGGAAAGGAACGCTGTACTATGGGGCTATTCCGGTGGTTATTCAGGCGAAAAAAGCGGCGTACATTCCCGCCTATCACCTGGGAGCGCACACCGCCACAAGTCTATGCTGATGCAGAAGGAAGACGACACAGGGGAGATGCACCGTATTTACTGCCGAAAGATGGGCAAGAACTCCAACGCTTAGAGTATCAGCATTTCATCCTGCGTCAAGTGCTTCAAGGAAATACTTTTGCTCCGGTGCATGGTCTTCTTCGCAAGGGGGGCCATGTGCTTGACGTGGGATGTGGTACTGGTCGGTGGGGCTATGAAATAGCGACCAGCTACCCCAAAACACAGGTGGTCGGCTTTGATTTAGAGGACGTACCGCGCACGTCTTCAACTCCACTCAATTATCAATTTCATAGTGGTAATCTGCTCAATGGCTTACCTTTTACTGCTCACTCGTTTCACTATGTTCATCAACGGTTACTTGTGGCGGGGATTCCTCTTGAGACATGGCCTTTTGTGATGGGAGAACTGAGACGAGTTACCGCTTCTGGAGGATGGATTGAGTTAGTAGAAATGGGGAATACCTTTCATCACGCGGGGCCAGCGACCACACAATTTTTAACATGGTGGGCGGAGATTTCCACGTCAAAAGGGATTGACGCTTCCAAAATGTCACAGATCGGCGTGTTACTCAAACAAGCGGGGCTTTTTCAGATTCAAACGGAAGCAAAAACACTCCCTGTAGGAAGTTGGGGCAGGCGCTTGGGGAATCTCTTGGCGCAAGATATGCTAGCGGGTTGGCCGACGATGAGGCCGCTTGCACAGTCATTGCTCGGCGTCTCTCCTGAACTGTTTAATGCAGTCATCAGTAGTCTTCCTGATGAATGGAATACGTATCATACCACCTACGAGGTGTATTTTGCTTGTGGGCAAGTGTGAGAAGTGAAACATGAGCGACAAACAGATCTTTCTACAGATACGAGCAGCAACAAATCTGCGCTGAGAAGCAAGAGCTGCGGTGAGAATCAGGATTGTCCATGCCTTTTCTCTTCTCGTCGGACGCTACTACAACGTCACCGATTTCAAACAAGGAGGCCGTTCACATGAACACAACACCGTCAACACGACCAGATGATAACACGGAAAAACGACGGGCATACAAAACACAGATGTTCGACTACATCGAGGCACATCCTGGTCAGACATTCTACACGTTTACGTATCCATCTGATGGAGACATGGAACTCAAAAAGCAGGCAGCCATAGAAGTAGCGTACTCCGTCCTTGTGCCCATCGAAGTGAAGATAGATGACACGGAAGCGAAGTACAGAGCAAGCATTGAGCAAAGTACGCGTCAGATGATGAAGTTCCTTCCCCACCTGGAACACTATCTGATCACTACATCCAACACCTGGCAGACGGAAAGAGCAAAGCAGGTAGCAAAGAAGTTAGCAGCAGAAACCGGAAAGAAGATCGTGATCGTCGGGCCAGGAGCAGAGTCGTAATGCAGAGCTCATCGAAACAAGGAAAAGGAGTATATTCGTGGACGAGAGTACAATGAGGCCAGGTCAAAAAGATACCACCTACATCATCAACGGGGAACTGCCAGCAGAAACAGCACGGTTAGATGTCCAGGCTCAGGAAGTGAACACCGTCACCGGACTCTTCCCCAAAGGTCTACGCGATCTTCTCCCCATAGGAGCTTCTGTCCTGGATGTGGGTTGTGGACCTGGGACGTGGGCCCTTGAGGTGGCCTATCAGTACCCCGATATGGAGGTGGTGGGCATCGACATCAATAAAACACTCATCGACTGGGCACAGGCAAGGGCTATTTCACAGAACAGGCAGAACATTTGCTTCGAGGTTCTTGATGCCTTTGACACAGGTTATGCGGAGTTCTCATTTGATGTCGTGCACATACGCTTTGCTGCCGGATGGGTACCTGGGGCTTCATGGCCTGCTCTCCTCTCCCACATCTATCACATCCTTGATCGTGGGGGATGGTTGACCAGTACAGAAGGTGAATGGCCCTACACCACCTCCAAAGCCCTCAACCGACTCAACAAGCTCCTCTCACAGGCCATGCACAATGCCGGGATGGGTCTCTCAGCGGACGGCTATACCCAGGGGGTGGTCGCTCGCATGGGCAACATGCTCTCTAAGGCGGGTTTTACGGGTACAAAGGTAGAGTGTAGCGCACTTGACTTCTCTGGGTATCATCCACGTGAGTTCAAGATCTGGTATGACGACGTTGTTGCGCTCTATCACCTCGTCAGACCATTTCTTGTCAAGCATCTACCAGGGTGTGAGCCGATGATAGACTTCCTGCAAGGTGAGATGATCCAGCAGATGTGGGAGCCGGAGTTCTGTGGGATAGGTTCCTTCTACACGTATTCTGCACAAAAGCGGTAAAGCGTCGAGACTTGCTAGATGGGAGCTACAGAACGAAGGTCATTGCTGGTTGTAGCATCGGCTCTTTGTCGTGGAACGCCTTGGCCGGTAGAGACCGTACAGAGAGTGGCATTCAAAACTGGCACATGGGGAGGCCGAGCAGTTCTGTAGTTCTCACCTATCAAGCAGATAGGTTCGAGAGTGTGGGCGGCCTAAGTAATTGATAGGAAGAGTAACAGTGAGTGGACGTAGATAAGAGCGACTAGACAGGCAAATTAGAAAAGTTGAGCTACAACAAGCAAAAGTTGAACGTGAGGAGCCAAATAACATCAAGAAAATACAAAACCTTGCGAATGAAAGAGCGAAACTTTTGAAGGTAAGAGACGGCAGGTGTTAGTAACAGTGAGTGGACATAGACATGAGTGGATAATTATAGTGACTGGTTGCGCTGGCAGGGTACTTGATACGTCTGATGCTGTGTACCGTGCCAAAGATATGTGGGAGAAGAAGAGAGAGCTAAGGAAGAAGTACAGTTGCGGCGTAAAGCTTCGAGTCATCCACCAGGAACTACTAACAGACAAATCACCGTGACGTTTTCCATTTTATGGGGAATGGGAAGCGTCACGGGACTAGGTGGGAGCCAGTACCAGCGATGAATAACTCTATAGGCACAGTTGTTCATGGTCTGGTGGTGGTTCCCCCCTTGCCTGCTTTCAGGAGGGGAACCGGAGGGAGAATATATCGTGTGTTGACGCTGCATCAACAGGGCTTGAACCTGCTCCGTATACGCATCTTCCTTCTTTTCAAGGGAGAGACAGTAAGAGGATGATCGCCTTTCTCTACGAACTCAGCGCCCAAAATCGATATCTCTCTCGTTGGGAGGTGCGTCTCTTTCTATCGAGAATTCGCCAAAAGGTGGTTGCTCTGGCTCTGGACCTTCTAAGAGTCTCGTATCTATATCAATAGTAGGCATCTCTTCCGTAATCACTCCCCTTTGCATCAGGTCTTGAAGATAATCCAGAGGGAGTTCTCCATCCTGTGGTTCGATCTGTGGCAGGTGTAGCCATTGTGGTTCTACCAGTTCAGACAGTGGGATGTTTGCTAACTCCTTAATGTCTGTGAACTCTTGTGATGACTCGTTGTTCATGGCTTCTTGCTTCCTCCGTCTCCAAACGGCTCCTACGCTTGCTCATCCTCTTCTTTTGCTTTCGGGCTCAGTTCGCGTTGCGTTTTCTCTTTGGCATCCTCAAAAGCAGATTGAGCAAAAGAAGGGCCATAGGCTTTCGCAAGCACGGAATAGGAGAGTCTGCGACCGATACCAGCATTGCGAATGGCATGAACAATCAAAGCTGCCATGCGGTCAAATCCCTTGCGCAGATAGTCGCGCTGGTCATCTTGTTCACTCGTTCGATCATCGCGTACATCACGGCGATGCTCTGCCAGCGCTTGCCGTATTTCTTGGCGCATCATCTCTTGCAGTACTGGTAAGGATTGCTGTTCAACGACTTCGCCTTGCTCTCGCGCTCGCTCCTGGCGTATTAAATCTGCAACGACCACGTTCATTCCCTGCTTATTGTCGCGTCTAGCTCGGTCTGCAAGATAGTCTTTTAAGTCCTTGGGTATCCATACATTCAACTGAACAGGTTGCTCGTCCGGCATGTTTTACCTTTCCTACAGGTGTCATAGTCGCTACATATTGGCTATGTATCCCCAAAATCCCTACATATACGATATAGTTTGTCGTCCCGCTTGTCAAGCGGGGCGGCAAGAACAGTACAAAGTAATTATGTATATTTGGGTGTCCTTTATCTTGCACTACCTGCACGCTTGCATGGTGTTCAAACGTTGTGGGATGAACCAAGCATGTTCTTTAGAGTGCAGGTCGGGCGCTTCGCGGCGGGATATCTCGCACGATCCACCTGCGTAGGAAGCCATTGATCTGCTCGGTAGTACGCGGCAAAAAGAAGTAAGGAGGAATAGGTCAAAACGCATATACTCTCCACACCTCGATCGTGTGATCGCCGCTTGTACTGACCAAGGTCTCTCCATCTGTACTGAGTGCGACACGCAAAAAAGAGCTTGCCTGGTCAGCAAGGGTCTGCACGTCCGTGCCGGTGGACAGGTTCCATACCTTGATTTTCCTATCTTCGCTGCCACTGACAAGGGTCTCTCCATCTACACTGAGTGCGACACTCGAAATACCCTCTGTATGGCCAGTGAGGGTTCGTACTTGCTTGCCGGTGGATAACTTCCACACTTTGATTGTCCTATCGTAGCTTCCACTAACTAGGGTTTCTCCATCTGCACTCAGTGCTAAACTCCAAATCTCTTGTGTATGACCGGTGAGGGTCCGCACTTCCTTACCGGTGGACAGGTTCCACACTTTGATTGTCCTATCTGCGCTTCCACTAATTAGGGTTTCTCCATCTGCACTGAGCGCTAGACTCGTAACACCTTCTGTGTGGCCGGTGAGGATCCAATCCAATGCGAAAGCTGTCAATTGCTTGACCACTTTGGAGATGCCTTCAGTGACATTATAGAATGCGGCATCTTGATCATCCCAAGAGGAACTTGTGACCGGTCTCCCGTCTTTCGGGAGCGCCTGAAATGTACCCAAAGGCTTTCCATTCCAGTAGGTAGGACGAAGGATAATAGGAATGACCCTGGCCTCACCACGCTCGTGACGCTCTAATGCCCGCTTCATCTCGATCCCATAGCAGTAGTCGGAGTTCATAAAATCGGGACTCACCAGCAACAATACAATTTGAGCTGCATTGAGATGCCGATTGATCTCTTGTTCCCACACTGTTCCTGCACTGATATCACGATCGTGCCAAACATCAATAAGCCCCTGCCGTTGTAATGGTCGTAGATGGGCCTTGAGCTTGTTGAGCAAGGCTTCGTCTTCTCGTGCATAGCAGAAGAAGATGGTAACAGGCATAGATTTCTATCCTTCGACGTTTTAATAAGAGAATAAAAACGATCTATGATCGAAACGTAAGCATTATAGCTGAATGAAGCTCCCGTGGCAAGTGAAGTGAAGCTAAAGTTGGCAAATACAAACGGTTCTTTATGGTCTATTTCGATTGTATCAACTATAGAGAAGACTGCGAAGTATATCTGCCTTCTTCTTGATTGCCTCTTTTTTGCGTAGTGCTTCTGCCATTATCTGAATTTTGTCGGTCCCAACTTCCTCATAGAGTTCTTGAAACTCTTGATCATTTAGTTGAGGAATATGAAGTCTCACACCTACCGTTACCGGAATATCATCCGCAACTCTGAACCATGACACATTCCAAGTCTCATCGGGCAATAACTCTACCATATAGTAACTACCGCTGAAAGTTGTTTTGGTTTTAGTGCTGTTAATGATCGCCTCAGCGAATTCATCAGAATTGATGAAACGGTTTAAAACTGTACCATAATTTGTCATATATTTAACCTCTACCCTTACAAATTAGATGCTTTTTGCAATTGTATTTGTTATGTCAAGCAATCAAGCGATTTTAACGTAAGTATTACGGTTGGATGAAGATCATTTGCCAGGCGAAGTGAAGTTGGCAAAGGAGGAGCTATTTATCTCGCACTACCTGCGCGCTTGCATGGTGCCCGAACGCTGTGGGATGAACCAGGCGTGTTCTTTAGAGTGCAGGTCGGGCGCTTCGCGATGGGCATCTTGCACTGTCCGTTTTTTCATGCGGTGCTCTACTATTGAGAAGCTGACCTCCAGAGGGTAGGTTGCGCTGATCAGTAACGAGTGATCGAATGGTGTTTATGTCTGGCAGGTTTCTGAGTCAACTCGTAGTTATAACCTTGAGATGTACGGCGGTACTTGTGCAGATAGTTTCGATCAGACTCTTCAACGCTTCATGCATCAACACTCCTTGCCCTATGTCGAGCAAACAATGATGTTGCGTTTCTCAGTCTAAGTTTATCATTCCTGGGAGGGATTGGAGTTATGAATGCCCTCCAGAATTAGCTACTACGGGGTAAAGTGATGTAAGTGGCTAGCCTCAAGCTGGTAAAATTCTGTATTTCCAACGTCGCACATTATTCTGCAGTCGGCGTCGAGCGGGGTTTTGAGGCTAATTCGCAAATTTGATAAAAAGCGACAAGACAACAAAATAGAATAGATTTAAGGCAACGTGTTATCTGTCTTTATGGCTTCTACAGTCGCTAAAGGGAGTCCTTCTAAAAGTCCTTTACCCTTAGCATCATCGTAGTCATTAATGAAGAGGCGTAACACTTCCTCATATGTTACCCTGGTTTTTGGGTTCATATCTTTGCGTATTGCAGCGACAACTTTCCCAAACTGCTTTATATTGACACTTCCTCCTCGTCCCGTTTCAGTCCACGTCAGATATTCCTTATACACTTCATCTGAACCATAAAGAATAAGCTCTTTCGCTAGGGTATTCATACGATCAATTAAGTCTTCTTGGTCAAGGGGAGTGTTAGTTCTACCTGCTTTCATCACGTCGAAGTACGTGTTCATTAATGTAACGTAAACTTCATACTTACGATCTGACAACTGACGCTCAACAGCCTGACGACGCTCCCACTCTGACCTATACAGATAGCCAAGTGCAGCAAGAAGCAATAATAGAAGTGCGTTCCAATCCAATTGTATTTACTCCCCTGATTTCTATTTTGAAAGATGACAGTTCATTTATTAAAACGGAACAGAAGAGCCTTCGTAACATCATAAGTATTACAAGTAATTAAATATGTATGTATGTATATTCATCAATATATACATATAAACTCATGGTTCGCTCAAATTTAGAGCGGTTTTGAAGAATTGCCCTCTCAAAAGGTCAGTTTTTGTACAGTTGGACATCAACCAAGCCTCACTTTGGCAAAAGTATTTGGTTTTAGCCTAAAGCGCTTTCGCCAAGTGGGGAAAGAGTGCTGTTTTATAGGTAATTTTTGACCAAAAGTGGGGAATGCAATTCATTTTATGCCCTAAAAAATGAGCGAACCGTCAGTATAAAGAGAAGAACTTAGCAGTTATCTAAGCTAAGCCTAGTTCTCTCTGTATAGCGTCTGACTGCTGAATTCGCTGTGCCTGTTTGAACGTGCCAAACTGCGGCGGCATTTTTACTTCTGCATTATGCAACAGTTCTTCTATGGTAAGTATCTGGATGCATGGGTAGTCCTTATTCCAGCCTGGGGAATGGTAGAAACCTGCTTTTACTGCCTCCGTTGTCATATCTCGCGTTGGTGCTTCCAGGGTGATATACACATCTATAGCCGCTTGCTCTCGTTGTACTGTACCTACAAGGTCGCGGATGTGACTTGAATTGACATGACCTGATTTCACCTGCACCAATACCCGCTTTGCCTTCCCTGTGTTGTCGTCTATAAAAGCTATCACTCCATCAATGCCTTTATCACTTCCTTTTTTCCCTTCTCTGCTTCCTGCTTCTCCCCCTAATGGTCGAGCGCGTATAAGAGACAATGCCCACCATTGGAACTGATAACGGTCTTCCTGGGCAAGCTGGCGGGCTGCACCTATGTCTTTCGGCTCCCCCACAACCTTAAACTTGATACCTGGGAACATAGCTTCCATGCGATATTTTTGTAGGGCAATACTCAGATGCGTTATATCAATACCTATCCATTTTCGCCCTAGCTTCTGAGCGGCGGCTATAGCTGTGCCACAACCACAAAAAGGGTCGAGGATCACGCTGTCAGCATTACTACTGGCTTGGATAATGCGCTCTAGAAGTTCAAGTGGCTTTTGGGTTGGATAACCAAGTCGTTCAGCCGCTTGTGAGTTAATTGGTGGTATATCCGTCCAGATGGAACTGAGTAGCGTGCCTGGCATTTCATCGAGATAGCGTTTCAGACGAGGGCGTTTTGTTTTCGAGTCGGGATACCAGATACGTCCTTCAGCGTGCAGTTTTGCCATTGTTTCTTTAGAATAGCGCCACCCATTCGGAGGTGAGGAATATCCTATCCACTCATACATCATATTGGGTCGTGGATTCGGGCTTGTCATATCGCTAAGAGTGAAACGCCGCCCGTCTGGATCAGTAGAGGAATACTTTGACTCAACGTGTTGCTCAGAATGTGGAGCATAGGGTGGGTTCCAGGTAAACTTCGTTCCCTTTGTATAGAATAAGATTGTATCGCTAACTGGACTCCAATGTTTCGCATCGCTATGCACGTTTGTGCGCTTCCAGATTATCTCATTACGAAAATTCTGTGGTCCAAAGATTGTATCAAGAATGATTTTTAGATAGTGGCTGGCTGTCGGATCACAGTGCAAGTATAAGCAGCCTATTGGTTTCAGGACTCGGTGTAGTTCTACAAGTCGAGCAGCCATCATCACAAGATAGGCCATCATCTGATTAGTGCCAATAAAGTCACGAAGAGACTCTATCATCTTCGCTACATGGTCAGGGGCTTCTGTAAGAAGTTCAGAGTATGCCGCCTCAGCCGCTATATTCCAGTGCCAGGTATCCTCAAACGCTGTTATCTGCGCTTCGCTCTCTGTACCGTGTTCATCCTTAAACAGCACGTTATAATTACGGCTCGAATTAAATGGGGGGTCAAGATAAATCAGGTCAACGCTCTCACTGGCTATATGTTCACGTAAAATAAAAAGGTTATCGCCGTAAAATAAGATATTCTCGGTGATAGGACGCGGTGACATGCTCCCCTCCCTGTCCTATAGTTTTTCAATAGCCAGTATAACATAGTTGTACAGAAGCATATCATGTTAGAGGTCTTACAATTTACCTTCTGCGATCCCTCGCATGACTCTGGACGCACAATACTTTGTTTCCGACGTGCAATCTATTTTGTTCTATTCATGAGGGGCTAAGGTTCTGTGTTTAGGCGCGATCTGATATGATCGAACAAGACAGGTATACCCATCCTCGAAAAGAAGTCTTCCACAAATTCTATGCTGTTGCTAATTGCCCATTTTGCACATCCATGACCCAAACACTTATCAGGGTAAAATGGGTTTAACGCCCCGGTTATTAGAGGATTAAGAGCGAACTTCTTTTCTTGTTGTAAGCTCAGTATCCTTTTATGTACTTTTTCTGCTTCTATACTTGTCCAAACAGGTTCAAAATGAATGAGGTCATTTCTTATGATTATCAGAGTTTGCACATCTTGAAAAGGAGACCTGCTGAGATCAAGCAATGATTTTCTTGCCAACGTAAGTGCTATCTGAAATTTTTCTATGATCTGATAATGAGCGGTTCTAGGTATATCACGTTTCCACATATCAGCCATTAATTGCCTCGTGGCGACCTCTAAATGGCTAGCCAGTTCACCATCAGGATGATCTACGGTATCGGCAAATAACTCATTAATGGTTGCTTCAAGAAATGAAGCTGCTGCAAATATCGCTCCTGTAACGTATGACCAATGATCTGCCATTAAGTCATTGGAGAAAACTCTGTCATAATTTTTCTCTATCTGGTAGCATTGTCTGGTAAATAAGGCTGCTGATTGGATGTGTTGTAAGGAGAAATAATGCCTTGATTTAACCCTAATGCTATCAGAAATATGGAGGCTATCAGTAGGTTCCATTCTTGTTCCTTATACATTAAACTAGTAACAAGCCCTCTCGACACAGGGCTGGAACAAGAGTACACTTGTTCTATAGAACTGTTGAACGCGGAAGGTGAAAGGCTACTGGTTCCACCCGGCTTGACCGATTGAGAAAGCTCGTCTTCGCCTTCCCCCGTTCCTGAGCCGAACCGATCATGAGAGAGTCGCGCTTCGAGCGCCACAGTAGAAGGGCACGCGTGCTCAGGAACTGTGTTTTTCAGAGAGGAGCGTTTGGAATGTGGTTTACCGGCATTGACTGGGCGAACGATCACGTGCGCCATGTCACGTAGCGCGCTATTCCCGCAACGGGTCAACATTGGAGAGAGATGTTGGAGGTCACGGGACTGACCTTGAGCCGAAAGGCAACGGGGACCATAGCCTGTCCTGAAAGCAGAGGGAAGTGGAAACACGAGACGCTCTACAAGACCTGTCAGTATGGTGAAAGCTAGACTGCCTGCCATCCCAGATACCAACGGTCCAATCGGCGACCAGCCGGAAACGGTTTCAGAATGTACTTGTGATGTGGTGGTTGTCATAAGTACTCTCCCATTCTAGAGTGTTGAGTAATGAACTCAATAAAGGTATCAAACGGGACACCTAACCTGACTACACGTAGTGCGCGAACGGAACATGGGATCACCTAAAAGCCGAAAGGCTCATGGTGACAGAGGCTTCATAGTAGTCGCAGGAGTCACGACCTGCCAGGAAGGTTGGGAAAGCCAACCGTAGGGCGAAGGAAGCCAGGGAATGCTGAGCCCCTAGAGAAACGAGGTATGCGAAATGCAAAATGCCAGGGTTTACTTGGGACTCGTTCGAGAACGCGGGAAAAAGGGGTTACCCCTCAAACGTGTCTATCGACAGCTCTACAATCGTGATTTGTACCTGATCGCGTATGGCAAGATCTATCGCAACGCCGGAGCGACAACCCAGGGAACAACGGAAGAGACCGTTGATGGCATGTCCTTGACCAAAATTGATGCGATCATCAATGTGCTGCGCCAAGAACGTTATCAATGGAAGCCTGTCCGACGCGTGTACATCCCCAAGCGGAACAGTACCAAGAAACGCGCTCTGGGCCTGCCGATATGGGTTTCATACTGCACCTCTTTCCAAAGGATGTTCGGATTGTCCGTGAGGTGAGCCAGTTGACTCACCTCTGATAACTGTACCACAGAGAAAGGATATTTACGAGTGCTGTTTCCAGCGTCGTTGGGTCGGCTGACGCAACGCGGCAATGATCTCAGGGGTCAAGGTAATCCAACGCGGACTGCGCGGCGAGGCTTGGAGACTCTCCAGTCGCCCTGCCTTGCACCACTCAGCGATAGTCGAGACATGAACATTGAGCAACTGTGCTGCTCCCTGCGCCGAATACCGACCATCGGTTCGTTGTCCCGATGGACACAACGATGGGCGTATTGGGCATCCTGTCTCGATCTCGTAGGCATAACGCAGGCCTTGCACCTTGCTTGCGGTAAACGAACCACCCAACCCAGCACGATAGCCAGCCTCATTGAGCAGAGTGGCAATGGTGGAATCTGGGTACAGCGAGGCCCACTCACGGATACGCTCAATGACTTCTGGAGACGTTTGACGCACTTCCCACGATTTTTGAAGCTTGGGAAGGGAAAGCAGTGTTTGGGCTTCCGTCTGCCAGCGAAGAGCAATACAGATGCTCTTGTCTCGTTGGGAAAGAGTCACATCCTTGATCAAAAAACGCAGCAGGTGTTTCCGTTCCGTGTCAGTGGTCGTAGAGGCGTGCCAGAGTGCAGGCAGATCATGGGCCAGCGCACGAATCTGCTCGCGTTGTTCTGGAGTCATGAGACATCCCGAACTCTTAGATGATGTGTTCTAATTCACCGCATGAGTTTTTGGGATGTCTCCTAAAGCGGTAAAAGCGAAGATGGGATTATATTTCTGCCAATAGCGGCTGATGGCCCATCGAACCCGGTAGATGGGAAATGTGAGTGCATTTTGCTTTTTTCCAGTTCTATGACAGTAATGCTGTAATAACCACATGACCAGTTCTTTTTGCTTCTCCTGCATCAACCAGAGTAAAAACATATAC
>WNFX01002932.1_pt1 | contig 17095 bp, 14 predicted proteins | sample 5400111 | NCBI WGS metagenome assembly WNFX01 (sample SAMN13153363, study PRJNA577476) | soil metagenome | isolation source: 40 cm soil or saprolite under grassland replicate 1 | place: USA:California | collected 2016-06-15 | reverse complement strand
CCTGGTTATTGGAGTTCTCCCATGTAATTAACTGCTCCATTAACTGAAACAATCTAAGTCGCTCTCGATCCTGATCTTGTTCGGTCGGAAACTCCTCTGGATGTGCTGACGGATCATCAACCAGTGAGGCAAAGAGCACTGCCCGGCAAGTTGCTAGTGGTTTGCGTGACCACCAGAGATGGAGCGTGGAGGGATGACCATGGCGTATCGACTTTTCACGAACAGAGGCTTCGTTAATGGCTTTGAGGGGTAGAGCGACTTCGATTAGTTTTTTGCGATAGGTCATACAGGGAAAACTCCTTTGTTGAGTAGTTTTTCCAGGTCATAGATAACGCTGGTAGCGTCGAAATCGGGTTCGCGCTGGAATGGTTTGGGGACGTAGTGCGTGGTGGTTGTTTCCCCGTCAACCAGCACGATGGCAAGGAAAAAGTCGTCGGGCTTGTTGAGGGCCGTCAGTACCTCGTTCTTTGTGACGATCACGGTTGTGGAATCTTTGACACGGCCTTTGACTTCGATGAAGCGCAGTTTGCCTGTGCCCGGCATTTTGGATTCGATGTCGTAGCCGCACTTGAGAGCGCTGACATCGCGTGGGATGTAGCCGAGTTGGCGTTCCGCCTGCATGACGGCTTCCATTGCTAGATGTTCGATGCGGGCGGTTTCCTGGGCGAACTGTTCAGTGCCCTCAGTGCCGTTTTGCGTTTGTCCGGTGAGTTTGGCGATGAGACCGCCGGGTATGACCAGCACACTACCAACGATGATAGGTGGCAAAGGTGAAATCTGGCGCTCTTGCTCAAGTTCCCTGGTACGCCGTTCCAGGCGCGCATACAGTTCGTCGGCGCGTTCGCGCGCTTTCTGCCAGTTCTGCCGTGCGTTGGGTTTGCCCATAGCTTCTTGCGCCTGGAATATAGCGGCGCGATTGTCCCAGTAGCTGATCTCGCTGGTCAGGCGCGCAGTGACGGCGGTTAGCGTTTTGGTGATCTGCTCTTCGCGCCGCTGCCTGACCTCTTCGAAGTGGCGCGGTACCAGTTCGGTGATGGCGTATGTACGTGCCTGCTCTTCAAGGTCGCTCTTGAGCCAGGGGATGTCACGCAGTTGGGGTACAAGAGCTTGCTCTTCCTCTGTGAGGGGTCGATAATCCAGGAAAGGAGCGTAGCCTGCGAAGTGCATGGTGCCCTGACCATCGAGTTCGATAAATTGCATCTGGCGCGAGATGACACGGCGCTTCCCTGTTGTATTGTCGGTACTGGCATCCTGAATGGTGTGTTCGAGGTAGAAGAGCACACGCGGCTCTTCACTGTTGTCATGTGGATCGACCAGCCTCGTGCCCTGTTTGAGCAGGTCGCGGTGCTGCTCTAGTATCAGATCGATAGTTACGTCGAGTAAGGGATGGCCGGGACAGATGAGCGTTGCGGGTGTCTTGCCGGGCACGTTGATCAGTTCTTTCTCAAAGACCACGCGTTCGTAGCCTCGTAGAATGGTAGCCCTTACATCACCACGCGGAATGCGATTGCGGATCTCGGGAGGAACAAACTTGATCTCGTAACGACGTGGCTCGCGTTCATAATAGCTGCCGCCGAGTCGTTTGAGCGCTTCCAGGAAGAAGGCGGCGATAAAGTGTGGCTGCAGGCGACGAGCGGTAGCACGTTCCATGTCTTCGCGCACCTGGCGCACGCGCACTACGTCCATTACCTCGCGAGCGAGGGCGCGCTGCTCCAACAACGCTTGCAGGTGCTCGCGGTCAAGCGCCTGGTCAACTACGCGGAAGAGCCTGGCACGCACTTCGGGACGATCACCATAGCGGATGGCCTCGACGATCAGTTCGCGCAAAGGGCGGTTATCGTACAGCACGTCACCGAGTACATCAAAGACCCGGCCGCCAAGCGCCTCGCGTTCCTCCTCGAGCTTCTTGAGCAGTGTATGGAAGACCTCACCCTCGCGTGTCTGTGAGGCCACGAGGTTCCACAGGTGGCATACCTCTGTCTGGCCGATACGATGGATACGCCCGAAACGCTGCTCAAGGCGATTGGGGTTCCAGGGCAGGTCGTAGTTGACCATCAGGTGCGCACGCTGCAGGTTGATGCCTTCGCCAGCGGCATCGGTGGCAACCAGTACCTGCACACTCCTATCCTGGGTAAAAGCTTCCTGCGCTTTTCCGCGCTCTTCGCGGCTCATCCCACCATGGATGTTCACAACAGCCTCGTCGCGTCCCAGCATGGTGCGGATGCGCCCGGTCAGGTAGTTGAGTGTATCGCGATGTTCGGTGAAGATCACCAGCTTGAGGCGGTGTCCGCTGGCATCAAACATCTCTGCGTTATTTTGCAGCAGGCTGGCCAGTCCCTCCCATTTGCGGTCGGTGCCGCTCCTGCGCACCTGCAGCGCCAGTTCCTCCAACCGCGCCAGCATAGTAATCTCCACCTCAAGTTCCGCAATGGTCCGGGCAGCCGACGCCTGGTCAACCACACGCTCCTCCGTCTCCTCCAACTCCGTATCTGGCGCATCATCCAAATCATCCAGATCGTCCTCCGTCAACAACGGCAACCCCTGAAACAACTCAACCGATACATCATCTCCACTCCCGAAATGTAGGGGCGAGGCTTGCCCTCGCCCGGTGACCCCCCGCCCGAAACCGTCCCGCTCGGCATCTCCCCGCCCGGCATCACCCTCAATGGAATCAACACCCCCATGCCTCACCTGCTGCTCTTCCTGCAAGCGATGCTCCAATCGCGCTTTCCTGCGTTTCAACGATTGGTAGATGGCTTCGGGCGATGAAGCTAGGCGGCGCTGCAAGGTCGTTAGTGCAAAGCCAATCGTGCCTTTGCGTCCATTATTCTCTAACGAGTCAGCACGGTTGAATTCCTGGCATACATAGTCAGAAACTTCCTGGTAAAGCTTCTCTTCCAATCCAGAAAGCTGGTAGTTGACGGTGTAGGCCAGGCGTTCTGGAAAAAGCGGCGTGCTATCGAATTTGTAGAGCTGCTCTTTGACGAGGTGACGCATTAAATCCGAGGTGTCGACCTTTTGCACGCCGCCGCGAAAGCGGCCTTCGAAACGGTCCTGGTCAAGCAGCGCCATGAAAAGCTGGAAATCCTCTTCCTTGCCGTTGTGTGGTGTTGCCGTCAATAGCAGCAGGTGGCGCGTAATCTTGCCAAGCAACTGTCCAAGCTGGTAGCGTTTGGTGAATTTGACCTCACCGCTAAAAAAGGTGGCCGACATCTTATGCGCCTCGTCGATCACGACCAGGTCCCAATCGGTCTGTTCCAGCTTTGCCTGCACGCGTTCGTCACGCGAGAGCTTGTCGAGGCGGGCGATGCACAGGGGCATGTCGCTGAAGGCGTTACCTGATGCCGATACTTCCAGGCGGTCGTTCGTGAGGATATCGAAGGTGATCTGAAATTTGCGGCTCAGTTCATCCTGCCACTGCTCGACGAGGTTGCCCGGGGAGACGATCAAGCAGCGGCGCAGGTCTCCACGTATCATCAGTTCTTTAATTAACAGCCCGGTCATGATGGTTTTGCCTGATCCTGGATCATCGGCAAGCAGATAGCGCAGCGGTTGTTTGCTGAGCATGGTTTCGTAGACGGCAGTGATCTGGTGTGGCAGCGGCTCGATGAGCGAGGTGTGTACGGCAATCAATGGATCGAAGAGGTATGCCAGGTTTATGCGGTAAGCCTCGGAGGTGAGTCTAAAGGTGGCGCCATCTGCATCGAAACTCCAGGGCAGGCCTTCGGAGGCAATCTCTAGTTGGGCTTCTCTGTCAGGTAAGAGCAGTTCTTTGCCAAGTTGACCGCTGGCATCTTCATAAATTAGCTCGACAACAGGCCCATGCCGTTTCACGTCGGTGACGGTTACAAGCTTGCCAGGGAGCAATCCCTTGAGAAGGACTCCTTGTTTGAGTTCTTTGAGCAGTCCCATCCGCAACCAACCTCTTTTTTCTATTCCAACCCGGCAATATGTGCTGCTATTGTAGGGACGGGGCTTGCCCCGTCCGTGTCCCTCAACCCCCGTCCGTGTCCCTCAACCCCCGTCCATATCACTCTGTCCCGCCCTGGACCTTATGCCCGTCTTCGCCCGTTGTCCTCGTCCTCGTCCCATGTCCCCATCCTCGCCCCTTGCCCCCAATACATTTCAAAGAAGACGTTGTGCGAGTCAACCGAAGCCGATGCAGGAGTGTCATCCTGAGCGCGAGCTTTGGATCTCTCGCCGGACAGAGATCCTTCGCGGAGTTTACACTGAGCGCAGCGAATGTGCTCAGGATGACAAAGCGAGATGGTCTCGTATTTGAAATGGATTGACCCTTGCCCCCGTTCTCCTCCGTAATCTCCATGCGTTTTGTACTGGCAAGGTAGCAAATGGTCGAGTATATGTCAAGAATTTCGAACAGGTATGTACCAAATGGCTAGTGTGCTATATGCGTAACATCAGAAGCGACATGAACCGTGATCAGCAACGTTGCTGTTGTTTGTCAGTTATCTTGGTCGCCCCCTTGCATCAGGCTAGATTCTCTGACTATAATCAGAGAATGAGATGTCACTGCTTGAGCACGTTTGGAGGTGTTCATGGAGATGTCACTGGTTGAACAAGTCCGAAGCTTCAATCGGACCATGACCGAGCGCGTTGGTGTCCTCACCGATCACTTCCTGGGCCGCAACCATCCTCTTGGCGAAGCACGGCTGCTGTGGGAGATCGGAGAACAGGGGGCTGAGGTTCGAGAACTGAGACGTCGGCTGTCGCTCGATTCTGCCTACGTCAGCCGCCTGCTGCGCTCACTTGAGAAACAAGGCCTGGTTGTGGTGAGGACGAGTGAGCATGATGGAAGAGTTCGCCTCGTCCGGCTGACCAAAGCAGGCCTTCGTGAGCGAGCAGAGCTGGATCAGCGAGCCGATGCCTTTGCCCGTTCCCTGCTGGAGCCACTCAGCGAGAGCCAACGTGTGAAACTGGGGGCAGCAGTGGCACAGGTCGAGCGCCTTTTGATCGCATCGATGGTCCAGATCACCATCGCCGATCCGGCCAGTCAGGATGCCCAATGGTGCATTGAACAATATTTCACCGAGCTGGGCGAGCGCTTTGAGATGGGTTTCGATCCTACCCTGACCAGATCGGCGCATGTGCACGAACTGGTGCCCCCGGCTGGCCTGTTGCTTGTTGCCCGTCTGCGAGAGGAGCCGGTAGGCTGTGGCGCGTTAAGGTTTCACGAGAATGCTATCGGGGAGATCAAGCGCATGTGGGTCGCTCCACGAGTGCGCGGTCTTGGGCTGGGACGGCGTCTGCTCCTGGCATTGGAGCACGAGGCCAGGGAAGCGGGAGTTGGGGTCCTTCGCCTGGAAACGAACCGCACCCTCATTGAAGCCATCCAATTGTACCGAGACTCTGGCTACCAGGAGGTAGAAGCTTTCGACGACGAGCCGTATGCCCACCATTGGTTCGAAAAGCGCCTTGTTACATGCGATTCCAGGTAAATGAGGATCGATTCTGTCCGCCTTTCGTGGTATGCTAAGTCTGGAAGACAAGTCAGGCAGCTTTTTTTGCAAAGGAGTGCTCTATGCAGTATGGTTTCATTCTTCCTCACGGTGATATTCACACGCTTGCCGAACTGGCTCACGAGGCGGAAGAGGCCGGATGGGATGGCGTCTTTTACTGGGACGGGATATACATCAAAGAAGCCGGACCGATGTATGATCCGTGGATCGTGTTAGCAGCGATGGCGCTGCGTACTGAGCGTGTGCGCCTCGGCTTGATCCTCACGCCTCCCTCGCGGCGGCGCCCGTGGAAATTGGCCCGCGAGACCGTGACGCTGGACCACCTCTCCCACGGGCGGCTCATCCTACCGGTAGGGTTAGGCACAATCGATGATGGAGGCTTTACCAGGGTTGGTGAGATCACGGATCGCAAGCAGCGAGCAGAATTGCTGGATGAAAGCCTGGAGATCCTGACGGGCTTATGGAGCGGAAAGCCGTTCAGTTTTCATGGGAAACACTATCACGTCGAGGAAATGACCTTCCTGCCTCCTCCAGTCCAGTCACCGCGCATCCCCATCTGGGTAGTGGGAGCCTGGCCGAGTGAGAAGTCGATGCGGCGGGTGCTGCGCTATGATGGGCTTCTTCCAAACAAAATCACTGGCGGGGATGCACCGGCAACGATCACGCCAGAGGATATCCGGGCGATGAAAGCCTATATTGATGAGCATCGCAGCCAGGTCACGCCTTTCGATATTGTGCAAGAGGGGGAGACGCCTGGCGGTGACCGCGAGCGGGCCAGGGAGATCGTTCGCCCCTATGCCGAGGCGGGAGCGACCTGGTGGACAGAGAGCCGCTGGTCCTTCCCTCCTATAGAGGAACTGCGCAGGCGCGTTCAGCAGGGACCACCGCGCATCGATTAGCTCTTCAAGTCTATCTCAATGCTACTTTCCGACCAATACCAACAAAGGAGCATTATTGCTCTGTCAAGCTTGATTTGGCATGTGGAAATGTAGTGGCGCCCCTTCTCCTTTCATCTCGCCTGAGTGCGAAGCACTCGCTGCCTTTCGTTCTGCCTGACTGCGCAGCAGTAGCCGCGCAGCGGCGTTGGCAGAACGGGTAAGAACAGCGCAGCAGCGTTGGCGAGATGGATAAGTGCCAGCGGGCGCCAGGTTCCGACCAACAATCGAAGCTTGACGAAGCGTTATAGGAGACTGAAAAATAATGACACACCTGGACATTGCGTACCAGCGACTTCATAACCAATTTATCATCCAACAGTCGTTTGAGAAGGCCAGTGACGTGGTGAGGTGGCTGGGCGCTGTCCAGGCCCAGGATTACGCTGCTGCGAAATGGGCGCTTGGTTTGCGGATGCAAAACTCCACCGATGAGATCATCGAGCGAGCATTCGCCGAGGGGACTATTCTGCGCACCCATGTGATGCGGCCCACCTGGCATTTTGTCTCACCCGCCGATATTCGCTGGATGCTCGCACTTACTGCCCCGCGCGTTAATGCAGCAAATGCCTCCTGGTATCGTAGGCTTGAATTGGACGACGCTCTATTTATGCGTAGTAATGCTGTGTTGGCTGAAGCATTGCAAGGTGGCAAGCAGCTCACTCGTGCGGAACTCGTGTCCGTGCTTCAGCGTGCAGGCATTGCTACGGATGATTTACTGCGATTCACCTATATTATGATACGCGCTGAACTGGATGGGATTGTCTGTAGTGGTGCGAGACGCGGCAAGCAGTTCACTTATGCGCTGCTTGATGAGCGAGCGCCACAAGCCAGAACGTTAGATCGTGACGAAGCATTGGCTGAATTAGCCGGGCGCTACTTTACGAGCCACGGCCCAGCAACCTTGCAGGATTTTGTGTGGTGGTCAGGGTTGACGGTAGCCGACGCAAGAACTGGCCTCGAAATGGTTACATCCCGATTGATGCATGAGGTAGTAGACGGCCAGGAGTACTGGTTTTCGACTTCTGCGTCACCTGCAAAAGAGCTGTCTCAGACTGTCTACTTATTACCGAATTTTGATGAATACGTTGTTGGTTATACAGACCGTAGCGCCATCTTTGACGCGTCACACACGCACAAGTTGGACTCTCGGGGCAATGTCCTCTTTCAGCATACGATCGTTCTGGATAGTCAGGTTGTTGGTACCTGGAAGCGCACACTGAAAAAGGATGCAGTCATTCTCTCGCCGAGTCTCTTTACTCCGCTGACCAAAGATGAAACTCGCGCCCTGGCCGCGTCAGCAAAACGTTATAGCGAGTTCCTTGACTTATCTGTGCAGGTCAACTTTAACTTGCCATGAGCCAGGCACCCACGAGGATTCCGTAGGGGCGAGAGCGGCGGAGCGGGGAAGGGTGGGCCTTTATGGTCGCCCGCTGTGGATCGCCTAACAATGCTGGTTTGTCGATAAACAGGCCGCCGCCCTACCCCCGGGCGACCATAAAGGCCCACTCCACATCCACCCAACAACTCTCGCCCCTACATTTCCCCACTTGACGTACCTACATGAAATGTAGGGGCGACCCTCGCGGTCGCCCGGTACACTCAGCGCATAGCCGGTAACCTCCTTCAGCCTTGATTCAGATTGATCGAACCCGCATTGGTCTTCAGCGTCAACGTTGCCTGTGGCGATGTACCTACATCACCGTTCGCAGTAGCTCCGGCACCGGAATGGTTCACGGTTACCGGGAAGCTTGAATTGATCGAGCCAACATCCGAGGTGGCGTTCAGATGGAAACTGGGCGATCCTGTCAATGTCATATCGATTGTCCCGGCATTGGTCTCGAAGTCATACGTTCCAGTTGGTCCGATAGAGCCATTGAAATTGATGCTGCCTGCGTTCGTCTTGAATGTCGAATCTCCGGTCAGCGAAGCCTGCGTTGCCCCAATGCTGCCAGCATTACTCACCAACGACATTTTCCCGCTAATGCCATTCGCATTAATGCTGCCCGCATTCGTATTTATTTGCAGGTCGGTGGTAGATGGAACAGTGATCGTGAAATCAACACTGGTTGCATTGAAGAAGTTGAACGTCCCAGAGCTATTGGCTGCAACGATTACTGTGTTGCCGTTCTGGCTGTAATTGACCTGTACAGCATTGAGGTTCCCTCCGAAATTGGCATACTTTTTTGCCTGGACAACAATGCTATTGGTACTTCCACTATTGATGGTAACAGAGCCTGCATTGCTGGTGAGCATGAGCGCTGGACTTGCGCCGACGGCGAATGTATGTGCTGGCTCGGTCACACTGTTTCTAAAAGCTCCTCCGAAGCCGAGACCAAATCCGAGCAGCGTTCCAATGAAAGATCCTCCTGAACAGAGGACAAGGATAATGATGAAAGCAATTAAACAGCCTAACCACGGACTTCTGCGCCTGCGTGGGGGTACTGCTGGCCCTGTGTAGTATCCCTGTGGCGGAGGGTAACCTTGTTGTGGCGGATACCCCTGTGGCGGAGGGTAAGCTTGCTGAGGTACATATCCCTGTTGTGGCGGAGGGTAACCTATTGGCGGATACCCCTGTGGGATTCCTTGTGGTGGATATCCTTGTTGCGGCTGATTCCTTTGTGGTGGATACTCTGGAGGAGGCGTCTGCGGCCCTGCAACGTCGGATCGAGGCTGCTCACGCTGATCTGCATTTATCCCACGTTCTTCTGCTGGTTGTGGTTCGGGTGGAGTTTGTTCCTCTGGCTGTTGTTCGGGAGATGGTTCTTCTCCTGGTTGTTCGGATGGCGGTTCCTGACTGCCCATAAGTATCTCCTTCCCTGGTATCTTGTCATCCTGAGCGCTATCTTGTCGTCCTGAGCACAGCGAAGGATCTCCATTCGCTCTCACAGGAATGTCACAGCACCTCAAGAACTAACGAAGCTTAATGTTAATCAGTTAATTCTACAACACAATCAACAACTTAAGGAGGGAGAGGATTGGTTCGCCTATAAAATTTCGTTTTTCGGACACAAATCGGTTCTTGGATTTCGCCACTCATAGCTTGCCAGAGCGAAAAGCGTAATACTCACAACCACAAGAACTCCAACGATCAACCACTCAAGGGTTCCATTGGTGCTATCGGGGTCGACCCCGAAGGCGATCTCAATCCAATCATTCCGCACCAGAGTGATCACGAATACAATACTTGTGACAATTGCCATACCCGTTTCAAGCCAGAAGCGCCGTCTCAATGCATTCTTCCTCTTGTCGCTTGCCTTGCTCTGTGGTACAGTGGCTGGAAAATGATCTCGGTACGAGTCGCGAAAGGAGACCCATGATGATCCATGCGTTACGTTATGAGTCACAAGGCCAACGGCAGCGTTTTGAACCACGGGAGCAGCAGAGCAGGTGAAGCATGATTGATTTGTATCCGGAGATTGAACCGTACGAACAGGGCTTCCTGGAGGTGGGAGATGGCCATCTCGTCTACTGGGAGACCTGTGGCAATCCCCATGGCAAGCCAGCCGTCGTCTTGCACGGCGGTCCCGGTTCGGGATGCTCTCCCTGGTACCGCAGGCTATTTGATCCCGTCGCTTACCGCCTTGTGCTCTTCGACCAGCGTAATTGCGGGCGAAGCGGGCCACACGCCGGTGCTCTCGATACGGACCTCGTGAGCAACACCACCGCGCATCTGATCTCCGACATGGACCAACTGCGACAGCATCTGGATGTCGACCGCTGGTTGGTGTTTGGCGGGTCATGGGGGAGCACCTTAGCGCTTGCCTACGCTGAAAGGTATCCAGAGCGAGTCACAGAAATAATCTTATTCGGGGTCACGACCGGGCGACACAAGGAAATTGATTGGCTCTTCCGGGGTGGTGTGGCGATCTTTTTCCCCGAGCAGTGGGATCGTCTCTGTTCCGCATTGCCAATAGCCGAACGCGATGGCGATATCATCGAGGCATACTATCGACGCCTCAACCATCCCGATCTAGCCGTACGCCAACGAGCTGCCGAAGCCTGGTGCCTGTGGGAGTCTGCATCACTTGACTGGCCGCCGTCAACAGGTCTAGCCGAGCGATTCACCAATTCCACGTACGCATTGGCGTTTGCGCGGATCGTGACCCATTACATGCATCATAATTCGTTTTTAGAGGACGGGAGCTTAATTCGCGGCGCTGATGTCCTGGCCGGCATCCCTGGGATACTGGTAAATGGCCGATTTGACTTTCAAGCCCCCGTTGGAAACGCCTGGGAACTCAAACGTGTGTGGCCAGGTGCTGAGTTGGTGATTATTGACAACGCTGGCCATGCCGACAGCCCAGGCCTCACCCAGGAACTCATGCGGGCGACCGATCGATTCGCAGTCTTTCGATAAGCGGGATGTATCTCTCTCTTCTGAGAGATGAGATGAAAATATGAGAAATTTGAACGTCACTTCCACAGCATCTTTTTTTAAGCGCCATCGCTATGCGGTGCTGTGGTTGGTCTGTCTCACCACTGGCGTCGTCTATGGCTATTTTTCGATGCGCATTACAGGCAATATTTTTACAACAACGCACCTCAATGCCTACTATATTTATCAGCTCGATGCATTTGTACATGGGCGGGTGAATGTGACTCCACCGTCAACATATGATCTGTCATTGTATCATGGCAAGTGGTATTTGTACTGGGGGCCAGCACCGGTGTTGCTTTTGTGGCCGTTCTATCTGATCTGGGGCGTGAACGCGAGCGATGTGCTCTATACCATGCTCGGCGGCGTGGCGAATGTAGTGCTGATTTATTTGTGTATCTGCGAGATGAAGAATTACTTCAGCATATCACTCTCGCTCATGGCCGAGGCATTTCTGCTCCTGAGTTTTGCATTTGCCTCGCCAAACTTTTTCCTCTCGCTGACTGGCAATATCTGGTTTACCAGTCAGATCTTTGCGATAACGTTCTTATTTTTGTACTATTTCTTTTTCTTTAAATATCTCAATACTGGCAAAGTATATCATATTGCGGTGTCGGTAGCATTTTTCTGCCTGGCTTGTTTGACACGCTATAGTCTGCTCTTCAACGGATTGTTGCTAGCCTATCTGTTCTGGGATAGTAAGATAACAGGGAAGAAGATAACGCTGCGACTGCTTGTCTCAGTTAGCTTAACGGGGCTGTTCTTTGTTTGTTTAGGCGCGTTCTATAACTACCTTAAGTTCCAGAACATCTTAGAGGTGGGCCAGCGCTTCCAGCAGGGGAGCGAGCGCTATGCTGCAATTTTAAAGAGTGGAAAAATCCTGTCATTCAATTACTTCTGGTATAACTTTTATTACTATTTCCTCAATCCTATCTCCTTCTCATTACGCAAGTATATGCTGAGGATCGATGTTGAAGGGAACAGCGTCTTGATGGTCTATCCGTCATTGTTATTGGTCTCGGTCCTGTTCTTCAAATTCAAACGGTTCGATGCCAAAAAGCGCTTCTTTGTGTTGACGGTAGCTGTGGCAGCATTGATCACGTTGACGTTCTTGATGCTCTACTTCGCGACCGGCCGGGTGCAGTTCGGCAATCGCTACTTCTTCGATGCGTTTCCGCTGTTTTTTCTGCTGCTGGTATTGGTGATGCCGTACATACCAAAGCCTGTGCAGTTGGTGTTGATGATCTGGGGGATAGTGATCAATTTCTGGGGTGTACTGACATTCTTTGGAAAGTGAAAACGTTTACGAATGGGGGCGGCGAACCCCAAATTGATACTGTGCCGCCCTCAGCTAACAGACCGACAAGCGTCAAAAGGAGCACAGGTAGGAACCAGTTGCGAGGTGGTGCGTGACGAGTAGAGAGGGGGTTCCCTAAAACGCTGAGTAGAAGTCACGTCTCAGAGTTAGACGGTAAAGCTCCATGCTTTTTCCGACCCATTCCCCATACACCATATTGATAAAAGATACGTATCATCCAAATCCCAATTCCTACCTGAATAAGAGCAGCACCCATGCGATAAAGGCTATACCAGGCGGGGTAGGGATCAGGAATAACCCCATTAAGCTGTAGTATTGTTGCTGGAACTTCGAGGATGGAAAAACTGTTGGCAATAAGAAGAAGCCAGAACAACCAGCGCCAATGGTGCAACACGCCATAAATCAATATTGTAATAAGAATCAGTAGGGCAACAAGAAACAGCGTTGCCGGTAAGGGATATCTATCAGATGTAGTCGCTTCGAGCATGAGCACTTTCGTGTAAATGGTTGGGTCGGCGACATACACCACCAGCGCACTTAGAGCAGCCAGCACAAAAAATGCGATGATAACTGCTGATAATCTCTGAACTGTTAGCTTTTGATGAAGGTCATTCATTGGAGATCTCCTTATTAAGGCAAGGTTCAAATGAACGTGACAGTTCCTCAGCACCAGAAAGGTCCCGCTCTGTCATCCTGAGCGCAGCGAAGGATCTGTCTGGCTGCGCAGAGATCCTTCGCTGCGCTCAGGATGACACGGTGCGACTATTCAAACTGTCAAGGACTCTTCTTCAACATTGAACCTTGCCTAAAGAAAAATGAGCGGATTAGAACAACACTGGTAGTGCCTCTAATCCACGAACGACGAACGTGCCACGCCAATGAAGTTGATCTGGTGCAATACTCAGATGCAAATTGGGCATTCGCTGGACCAGCGTGCTTATGGCGATTTGCCCTTCAAGCCGGGCCAGTGAAGCACCAAGACAGTAATGCGCACCTTGGCCGAATGCCAGGTGTTTGTTGTTCTGGCGGGTTATGTCCAGTGAATCAGGATTGTCAAAATAGTTTGCGTCACGATTTGCCGACCCTATCACTGCCATGACGAGTTCACCACGTGGAATGGTTGTTTCCGCAATCGTGATATCTTCACGGGCATATCGTTCGGTTGCCATTTCAACCGGGCATACAAAGCGCACCAGTTCTTCAATCGCAGGCTTGATAACCGCTGGCTCACTACGCAGCTTTTCCAACTGGTCGGGGTGTTGCAACAGTGCTAAAGATCCGCTGCCAATCAGGTTAACGGTTGTTTCGTGACCCGCGATCAACAAAAGAAAGATCATTGCCAGAACTTCATCTTCACTCAGTTTATCGCTGCCATCCTTGGCCTGGACCAGTGCCGTGACCAGGTCGTCTTTGGGGTGTGCGCGACGCTCCTTGATGAGTTTCTTCATGTACCCCATAAAGCGCATGATGGAGGGAATGACCACAACGTAATTCATGTTTGTCCCAGCCGAAAGAAGTGTCTTCGTCCAGCGGTGAAACTTATGATTGTCTTCGGCAGGTACTCCCAAAATGCGCCCAATCATCGTGAGCGGCAGTGGCAGCGCGAAATCAGCGATCAAGTCCATGCCGCCATTGGGCTCTGCTGCATCCAATAACTCATTAGTCAACGCCTGTATCTGGTCGCGCATCTGCTCGATCATGCGGGGCGTGAATGCTTTGTGGACGAGTGCTCGCAGTCTTGTATGGTCTGGGCTGTCCAGGTCAAGCATATTGTGCTCAAGCGGCTTGAACATGGGCGGTATCCAGGGCAACTTTTTCAATTGCTCAGGTGTCATAGCATTGCGGCGGTCCTTTGCAAAACGTTCGTCTTTCAAGATATTGAGTACATCGTCATAGCGTGTAATTAGCCAGGCGCGCTGCCTGGTAGATAACTTCACCGGGAAAACAGGTGCTTCGGCGCGTAGTTGTGCGTAAAACGGAAACGGATTTGCTTTGAACGTTGCGTCGGTAACGTCAACTGGCGCTATTGATCTCACGGGTGCGGTTGCTGTTACAGTTTGTTTCTTCGTCATGATTTATCACTCCCTAGTCCGTCCAAAATCATATCGGTTAGAAAATCTGGCAGTTCATCCCACTTCGATTCCAGTGTCCTGTCACCCATAATGCGTTCCAAAATAAGGCCAAGCACCATGCCTGCTATTGCACGCATCGCCAGGCTTATATTGATAGGCTTGATGATGTGTTGTGCTGCCCACTGTTGAGAGTACTTTTCTGCCATTGTAAAGGTAGGTTCAACAATCTTCCGGTAGTAAAGCTCTCTCAGTTCTTGGTTGACCATGATCTCCGAAAGAACAACCCTGAACACCTCAAAATTACCAGCCTGGAGTACCGTTAATCGGTGTCGCAAATAGGCTTTCATAAAACTGCGAAAGTCTACTTCGGAGAACTTCGAGAAGTCTTCATCTCGCTGGTCAGATTCGTTCAAGCGGTCGAAAATGCCGAGCATAAGTGCCGTCTTGTTCTCGAAGTAGTTATAGATGGTGCCGTCTGCAATGCCAGCCTCTCTCGCAATATCCTTGATCGTTGTAGGATGAAAGCCTTTTTCGGCAAAGACCTTTGTGGCAGCATCAAGGATCTGATTGCGCCGGGCTGTGATCAACAATTCCTGGATTGGATCACGGGTTTCTGGCATAGGCCATATTCCTTTATAGAGAGTATGTTATGTTTAATTTAGATATTGAATGAAGGTTCGACAGAATGAATGAATATTCATTCATTATTATAAGGTACGGATACTTATTTGTCAATAGGGAATCTCTGGTGATTCCCCAGAAGTCCCCAAGGCGATGTGAGTCGGGTCTGCTGGACGAAGGCGCGCGACAGATCCTTCGCTGCGCTCAGGATGACAAACCCCCTGGCTGTCATCCTGAGCGCAGCGAAGGATCTTGTGGCCTCGGAGCCAGACCTTACGCTGCATCCAGGGTGACAAGCGGGGGAGAATGCAACATACTTCTGAACTGAATCTTGAGAGAAGCTTGACCCTTTCTTGAGCAAATGCGTCTATACTTTCCGTACAGAGATGTATGGATACTTGTGCTAAGAAGGAATCATGACGTGAGAAATGTTGCTAACCGTCTTTTGCGGCTCCTTGGTGTTATAGTGGCATGTATGCTTGTTACAACAGCACTTGCTGCCTGTATAGAAGCTTCCTCTTCACCGGCGACTACGACGAATGGCACAGGGATTCATAAGATTCAACACGTCGTTGTGATTATGCAAGAGAACCGCTCGTTCGATAGCTATTTCGGCACTTATCCAGGCGCGGACGGCATTCCTATGCAGAATGGAGTTCCCACGGTCTGCGTCAATGATCCGGGCACGGGACAATGTGTAAAACCCTACCACGATCCCAATGATAGGAACGGTGGAGGTCCTCACAGCGAGGCTGCCGCAACAGCAGATACAGATGGAGGCAAGATGAATGGGTTTATTGCACAGGTCGAAAAAGGGCGCAAAGGGTGTGTCGATCCTACTAATCCTAACTGCACGAATGCGAAAACGTCAGACGTGATGGGCTATCATGATGCTCGTGAGATACCAAATTACTGGACCTATGCAAGTGACTTTGTCTTGCAAGATCATATGTTCGAGCCGAATGCCTCGTGGAGCCTGCCCTCTCACCTGTTCATTGTTTCGGCCTGGTCGGCCAAATGCACGCAGGCTGGCGACCCCACGAGCTGCGTGAATGCGCTTGACGGTCCAAGTGGGAGTAAAAACAACAAGCGCAACGACGGTATACCGGTGACAGCCAATGACTACGCGTGGACAGATCTGACGTATCTGCTGTACAAAAACCATGTAAGCTGGGCCTACTATCTCTCTAAAGGTTCCGAACCAGATTGCGAAGACGATCAGATGACCTGCATTCCCCAGCCGCAGAAAGCGAATGTGCCTGGTATCTGGAATCCGCTGCCACAATTTGACACGGTGAAGCAGGATGGACAGCTCGCTAATATCCAGGATGTCTCCAACTTCTTCACGTCGGCCAAACAAGGCACATTGCCTGACGTCTCGTGGATTGTGCCTAATGGGACGCTTAGCGAGCATCCGCCTGCCCTGGTGAGCGTCGGTCAGTCGTATGTTACGTCGATCATTAACACGATTATGCAAAGCCCCGACTGGAACAGTACTGCGATCTTCCTCTCCTGGGATGACTGGGGTGGTTTTTACGACCACGTAACACCGCCGATAGTGGACGAGAATGGCTACGGTCTGCGTGTGCCAGGTCTTGTCATAAGTCCTTATGCCAAAAAAGGTTACATCGACCACCAGACGCTTTCGTTTGATGCTTATCTCAAGTTCATTGAGGATGACTTTCTGAATAGCCAGCGCCTCGATCCCAAGACAGATGGACGCCCGGACCCGCGCCCAACTGTGCGCGAGGATGTCTCTATCTTGGGCAACCTGGTCAATGACTTCGATTTTACCCAGACACCCCGTGCGCCTGAGATTTTGTCAGTGCATCCTGCACCGGGTCCGGCCTCGACTCCATAGTACCGCTTATGGCTTCTCATTTGTCAATATGGTCAGTTGGGCTACATCCCTATTCAAACTTTTGGTTCCTACTGTCCGCAAATTCCAACTTTATGAGACGCATCCCGTTGGTGTCGTTGTATTGATTGAACCCAGGCCTGCCATTGAGAGCGTCTGCTGCGCTAACACCTCAAGCTTGGTGCCTTGGGGATCAACAGCAAGGCTCTTCACCTGCCTGAAGTCCATAGATGACACATATTGTTGAACCAACTGCAGTTTGACGCCACTCGCAGCTACATTGGTCCCGGTTGAAGTCGCTGAGGGAGAACCTTGTGCCCCGCTAGCATTTTCTAGATCGAGGATGCGGTGGTTGACTGGATCCCCAATATAGAGATGCAGCGTATGATTGACCTGACCCACTGCCAACAGAGCCGTACTTGTTGGCAACGCGCTCGGA
>WNFX01003101.1_pt1 | contig 17097 bp, 14 predicted proteins | sample 5400111 | NCBI WGS metagenome assembly WNFX01 (sample SAMN13153363, study PRJNA577476) | soil metagenome | isolation source: 40 cm soil or saprolite under grassland replicate 1 | place: USA:California | collected 2016-06-15 | reverse complement strand
CGCGCAGGTGGCGTGATGGCTTTACCGCGAGGCCTCGCCTACCGCCCCCGCTGGCACATTGAAGATGATACCTATCGCGAACTGAAGGAGGGCTGGGGACTCGAAAAGCAGCACTGGGGGCGCGATCTGGCCGCTGCGGTCGGCCGTGTCACCTTGACCTGTCTGGCTTTCAACACCGCGCAAGTCTATCGTTTGCAAGCAGGGCAGCAACTGGCTTCCGTCGCCATTCGGCGGCTGCGTCGTCGGAGGCCTCGAGAACTAGGCAACGCTCCGGCGGTGATCTACCTCGCTGGTTGCTATGGCGTCTTTGCGCTGGAAGAATTACTCGGCCTACTTGGCTCCCCTGCTCGGGAGAGTCTCCTGCCTGCTGTGCGCAAGTCCTCTTCTCCCGATGCTCCCACCTAAGCCTTATCTCCAATTGTCTGGCGCCTGCGGGCGCTTTCTTTCCTCCCTCTGTACATGGGAGAGGATCTGGCGGAAGCGTATGGAAAGCGCAATAGTGTCGAAGGTGAGTTGCTTGTGAGGGTTACGCCAACTAAAATTGTATTTATGAAGGATGTTGCCGATTAAACTCGCATTGCTCCTGGCGCTCGCGAGCCTCATTCACAGACCTTGTTTCTAAATGACAGCCACTTCCTGGAACTCGTGATTTTTCCGTGATATAACACCCTTTCGCTGTGATTTTCCTGTGACATGAGGAGTTTATGCTATCACTAAAGAACGGAATGGAAAGAAATCATAAATAACGTCTCACGCGGTGTGAGCACTGAGTATTCCGTTCTTAAGAAGAGGAGTGAAAGATCATGAGTAGTTCTTTCAAGAACATACGGCCAAAGGCCGTAATACAAGTGCCTGAGCCACCGATTGCGCGCTTCTTGTTTGCCGACACGCGCATGGCCTGGTTCTGGTTGATCGTTCGTTTGTATGTTGGTTATCAGTGGCTTGTAGCTGGATTTGATAAGCTGACAGGCTACTCCCTCGACATTGGGTCTTTTGGCAAGCATGTTGGCGATTCGTGGATATTCGTCGCGAATCCTGGCACAGGTCTTGGGTTCTTTGTCAAAAGCGCGATAGCTCAGACGTCAGGTGCACATCCAGCTGTTCAGGGTTGGTACGCCTGGTTCCTGCAGTACTTTGTACAGCCATACACCGGGTTCTGGGCTTATGTCGTCACCTTTGGTGAGCTGGCCGTTGGCATTGGATTGATTATTGGTATGTTGACTGGTATTGCCGCTTTCTTCGGGGTGTTCATGAACATGAACTTCCTGCTGGCTGGCGCTGTTAGTATCAACCCCATCATCGGTGGCCTTGCGATGTTCCTGATACTGGCATGGCGTATCGCTGGCTACTATGGTGTTGACCGCTGGCTACTGCCACTGCTGGGTACCCCCTGGACAGGTTCACTGGCCAAGGAAGAAGCAGGACAGGCGCAACCAAAACAGCCCTCGCCTCCCGTACCTGCCGCGGGCTAATGATGGCTGGAATGTAAATGTAGCGCTCGAAGGTAGAGTAAACACGTAGGAGTCCGAACTATCGGACTCCTACATTTGTGTGAAAGCTCGGATTCAGTAGAACTGGAAAGAACTTGCTGTTTTGAGTTCTTTCCAGTTCTTTCACTACTAGTACAATGTTGACTTTACTTGTATCTCAGCCTCACTCGTTTTGCCGCCGTCCGACAGACGATTGAATTCCATAAGCTCGGGTCGCACAATCAGGATGGGGAATTTTGTAGCGCCAAGCACTCGTTCGGTTATGCTGCCCAGGACCCAGTGTTGTAGTCCGCCTCGACCGTGCGTTGCTATGGCTATGAGATCACAACGACCGAAAACACCCGCGCCCTCTGCATCTTCACCGTTTTCAGCCATGCGAATGATCGCGTGAGCTACATCGTCGTCGACCGCTACCGACCAGGTAATGGAGAGGTTGAGAGCTGCTAGAGGGCCTTCACGCAATTGATCTGTTATAGAGTCCAGATACGTTTTTGCCCTGTGCAGTTTATTCTCTTTCAGACGTTTAATGGACTCTTGATCTCCTGCCGCTCGCAATTCTTCAGGGGTTGGCGGTTTCACTACGCGCATAAGGTGTAACGCACCCTGCTCAGGAGCCGCTAACGTGGCTACGAGTAGAGCGGCTGGCTCCAGCGCAATCTTTGCCAGCACGGATCCATCCAACGGCACGAGGGCACGGAACGGACGGCCATCTCGATGGGAACCAACAGGTAGAGGTCCGCTCTCGTGCAACACCAGGACTGGCATGGGGCTATGTCGCGCGATCTTCTGGGCTACACTTCCCAGTACCCAGCGTTTCATGCCAGTTTTTCCCTGGCTGGTCATTACGATCAAATCGGCATTGTAGGCATGAGCAATGGAAAGGACCGTCGGCGCTGCTGAACCATATAGGGCTTTCGTATCTGTTTCGATGCCTTCCAGTGGCTCCGAATTGGCAAGGGTTTTCAGGTAATTGTTTGTATCGTCCAGCACTGCGTCAATACTTTCGGCAGCAGAGGACGTTGAGCCAACGTAAGGGCTATAGGTAAATGGGAAGGTGATCGCCTGCACCAGTACTACTGTTCCACCTGTAGCGCGCGCGATGCGCGCTGCGACGGGGATTGCTCGTTCGGCGCGGGCCGATCCATCCAGTGGTACGAGAATTCGTTTAAGCATGTCCGTCCTCCTCCAGGGTGGGAGCCTGTAGCGAATACCTCCCGGCCAGGCGACGCTAATGTTCCTGCCCCCACTTCCTATCATTTATCTCTCTAACACTATTTGAGAGTGGGCCAGCTACGATTATCTGTTTCAGGATTCTACGTGAACTTCTGTTGTTTCGATGATGACTACTTCGCCTTCAGCTTTTTCCTTGCCTTTCGACTCAAGCTTGACTTGAACATCTTGAGGCCTCATGATTAAGAGCGGCACCCTGGTAGCATGAAGTACACGTGTAGATACGCTGCCCATTGCCCAATTCTGCACGCCGCCTCGCCCGTGAGTTGCCATAGCGATGAAGTCAAACTTTTCTTGCTCTGCTTTTTTCACAATGGCTTCAGCTACGTCGGGATCGACCTCAACGGAGGAAGTAATTGAAAGATCAAGGTTTGCCAAATCACCTTGACGAAGACGATTGGTCAGGGTCGCCAGGTACATTTCATCTTCGTGCTTCACCTGTTCTTTTACTCCCGTGTCAATATGAGCATCGCTCTTAAATTTTCCACCGGTAGCTGGAAGGTCAACTACTCGCAACAAATGCAGTGCACCTTGCTGCGAGGTAGCCTGTGCCAGCGCTGCTGCCAGGTATGCTGCAGGTTCAAGTACAGCTTCTGAGAGTGGAGAGCCATCCACGGAGACGAGTGCACGTACGGGCTGTTGAACTGCTGTCGCAGGCACTGGTCCGCCTTCTCGCAAAACGAGTACAGGTATCGGAGAATAATGGGTCACTTTATCAGCCACACTGCCCAGCACCCAGCGCTTGAATCCAGTATAGCCATGGCTACACATCACGATAATACTGGCATGAAACGATTGAGCCGAGGAGAGGATCGTCGGAGCGGCTGCACCGAAGAGCGTCTTTACTTCTGTTGCGATGCCAACCAGTTCATCAGACTTAGCCATTTTCTCAAGGTAACTGGCCGCCTCGGCCAGATCGGCATTCATAGTTTCGTTCGCATTCGTTGCTGGTGCTGTGGTAGACGGCCCATAATCTACCGGGGTCGTGACCACTCGCAGCAATATGACGGAATCGCCCAAGGCGCGCGCAATGCGTGCTGCCACCGGGATGGCCTGCTCGGCACGGGTCGACCCATCCAGTGGTACAAGAATTCGTTTAAACATGTTGGTTCTCCTTTCCATGTAGGAGACTATTGGATTCCTATCTGTTAGAAGAATAATTCGGTGATATCACAGCTATATCACAGAACAGGGGGAAAATCTCACGAGATACTCACATTGCGTTTTTTGAGTTAGAGGAGTGGAAAAGGATGATGACGAACAATAATAGCCTCCGGGGCAGGTTCGCCCCGAGCCAGTTCTTGCTGGTCTTGCCAGCAAGGATAGACATCCATTCGCTTCTTCGACACCGATTTTATGAATGGACGTCGGATGTACCAACAGGGAGGGCAGCCAGGGAATAGCCTACGCCTACTTTTGTGAGAATGTATTGAGGTTGTGTGTGATCAACTTCCAATTTACGGCGCAGGCGATTGATGTTGACCTGAAGCATGTGGCTTTCGCCCAGATATTCTGGTCCCCATACATGCTCAAGCAATAGATCCTGTGTGACAACGCGGCCGACGTTCTGTGCCAGATAAGCAATAATGCGATATTCGGTTGGGGTGAGCGCTATCTCTTGTCCGTTCATTATGACTATGTGCTGGGAGTAGTCAACTAACATATTGCCGGTAGCAGTTGTTGCTCGCAGACCCTGTGTATGCTCTCTATTTGTAAATTGCGCACGCCGTAATACCGCACGCACGCGGGCCAATAGTTCATCAACACTGAACGGCTTTGTAAGGTAGTCATCTGCACCTAGATCAAGGCCACGTACTTTGTCTTGATCCTGTCCGCGAGCGGTGATGATGATAATTGGCACAGCAGAGAACTCTCGAACACGATAGCAGACGGTAAAACCATCCATCTTTGGCATCATGACATCGAGTAACACGAGATCGAGAGAATTGCTCTCGATGAGTTCAAGTGCTTGCTGGCCATCACTTGCAGCAAGGACGTCATAACCTTCCAATTGGAGATTGCGCGTCATCAGTCGTAGAAGCTGAGGGTCGTCATCAGCAGCCAGTATGGTTGTTTTCTTTGCTGGCATAATCAGTCACCTATCCTTACTATTTTCTCTTTCATAAACATTTCTATACTACGTATCAGGAATCTCGTCAATCGGTAAGCGCACATGGAAAATGCTGCCCTTCCCATTCGACTTATTCTCGGCCCAGATGAACCCATCATGCATCTCAACGATATGCTTGCAAATGGCCAGTCCCAATCCAAGGCCATTAACTTCCCGTGTGAGTCGTGTGTCAACACGATGGAAACGATCAAAGATCCGTTCAAGGTGTTCGGCAGGTATACCCATACCATTATCGCACACAAGTATCTCCAACATTTGCCTGGGAATGTGCATGGATTGCTGACCATGTCCGGTGTTATTGTCCGGCGGTGATATTTCCACTTGAGTAGTTTGAACCTGGGTCACAGTATGAAGCACTATCTTGATCAACCCACCTCCAGGCGAATATTTCACGGCGTTCTCGAGCAAATTGTCCATGACTTCCCTCAGGCGGCGTGGGTCTGCAAGTATGAGCGGCACGCTGGCAGCAGGCGTTCCATCAGCACGCTCCATAGAGAGTTTGAAAACGAAACGACCTGGCAGTTGTTCTGAAATGCGCTCCTCGATAGCAGCTATAGCCTCATTTGAAAGGTACGCCATGTCCACAGGAGAACGTTCGATCATGACTTCACCTGTCTCCAATTGTGACATTTCTAGTAGTCGCTGAATAATGATTTCGAGCCGATCGCTCGCCTCATTAATAGCTAACAGAAACTGGTGTCGCTCTTCACGAGAAATACGTCGTTCATGACGGAGAAGTGTTGCAGCATAGCCTTTAATTGATGCGAGTGGACTTCGCAATTCATGACTCACTGTTCCCAACAACTCTGCTTTGAGAAGCTCCATCTCACGCAGAGCATCTCGAACTCTGGAAGCTTCAAGTTCATGAATCCGTTCGACCAGTAAAATGCTGACTATGATTGCACAGACGGCATCGGCAACGAACGGTAGTAAATAGTGGCCTCTTTCAACCGCAGACGCGCACTCGTTATCGTTTTCAACAGTCCATCCGAGTACCAATAGTGCACGCAAGGGCAGCCTGGCCAACATTGGTGACAAGCCATCTGAGGGAAGATTCCTAATCTCCTGGGGAGAGCGGATATCGTGGGAATATTGCCCACTCTCTACCATAAACTCACCTATCGAGAATCTATAGGTGATCCAGCAGGTTAAATCCGGGCCGGGTTGTACACCGGCATCAGCCAGTGGAAAAGTGGTGAGAAGAGCATAGGCTTCTTCCTCGCCTATACCATGCAGAGCTAAAGCACGAAAAGTCTTATAGTGCGCTGAAGGCATCTCAGGCACGACACGTTCATCTACTCCTAACAGTACAGCGCCACGCTGCGCTGCGCAGAGCGCAAGTAGACGCACAAGCATTTGATCAGCAACAGTGTCCAGGCTATCAATTGTGGTAGAGCCGGCATGTTGTGCTAACTGTGCCAGTTCTATCAACGCTACTGCTACTTCGGGTGCATGTGACTCCAGTAAGGGCAAATTCTGTTTCACCATTTCTTGCCTACAATTTCAATAATGCACTGCATACATTCTGTTTGGCATGCAGGTTGCTTGTGTTTTATTATAGAATAGAAGTATTCACATTCTTATCACAGAATTTTGTCTGGTATCACAATCAGGTCACAGAAGCAAGAGAGAACAAAATGGCAACCGCTCCCGGCATAAAAAAGGTTGCTCGGCAACTAAGCACTGTCTGGAACTCGCCGCGTGTTGCCGAGATACGAGCGATAGTGGCCAGGTGGCAGAAATTGCCATATTCCGGCATAGTTGTACTGGTGGTTGGCACAGCGCTTTTGACATTGCTTATTCTAGTTTTAGACCGCACTTTAGTACTTCTCCCCAATCCAGGACTGATCTATATGCTACTGGTCGCCTTGCTTGCGTATTACTGGGACTGGCGTTATGGGGCAATTGCGACATTACTCCAACTCTTTTGTGTCTACTTCTTTTTCATTCCCCCGAAAAACGCCCTGAAATCTTTGGATCTAGAAGGCATCACACAGCTTGTGACGCTGGCTGCCGTCACAGGATTCGTTCTAGCAATTGTGCAGCTTGCTCGCCTACGTCGCGCGATGGCAGAGCACGCGGCAGAGCGATTAACCGCTTTGAATCGCATAGGCATAGCTCTTGTGAGTGAATTAGACGAGAAACGGCTGCTGCACCTGATAGCAGAAATAGCGCGCGATCTCACGGGGGCAGAATTTGCGGCGTTTACCTTACGGCCAATGAATGAGTTGGGCCAACCACTCGTGCCTTCTGAGGGCAGCCTATTCTACCTGGCAGCCGTGGTGGGTGTCACCAAAGAGCAAGAGGCACAGTTTCAACGTATGGGACTCGGGGGAGAGGGACTGCTGGCACCAATCTTTCGACACGGTGTACCGGTGCGTGTTGCTGATGCTCTGGCATTTTTGCACCAACCTGAGAATACGCAGGCTGCAAAATTACGAGCTATGTCGATCGAGTACAGAGAGTCTGCAAGAAAAGCGGCATCTGAGTACGCGCATGGGCACCTGGCAAAGGAAGGGCTACGTTCATTAGGGGTACCTCGGGGGCATCCAATCGTGCGCAGTTTCCTGGGAGCGCCATTACTTGACCGCAATGGAAACGTGCGCGGTGGATTGCTTCTTGGTCACTCAGAGCCAGGTCGGTTTACACAAGACGACGAGATGCTACTTGTCGGCATGGCAGCCTCCGCTGCCATCGCATTAGAGAATGCACGACTCTACAGCGCAGCCCAGGCGCAGGCCCAGGAACTGGATGCCATTTTTGAAAGCATAGTCGACGGTGTTGCCCTTGTAAACGATCGAGGCAAGGTTCTGCGCGAGAATAGGACAGCTCATCGTTTGCTCAAAGCTTTGGGGAACAATATTGATGATACAAATGAGTTGCTTCGCACTGCAGCGTCACATGCCCTTCATGGTGAAGAAAAACAGAGTATACCCGTGACCGTGGTTGATGAAGCAAAAGAACCAAGGGAGTACCTGGTTAGCGCTTCCCCTCTACGCCAGTCAATGACAGATTCTGGGCCACTACCAGTGCAGGAAGTACTCGATAAATCGGAGTCTAACGGGCAAGGCAAAAAACTGATCAGCGATGTACAGGAAGCAGCCACCGGCGCGGTGATAGTATGGCATGATGTAACAGAGGCCCACCGGCTGCTTATAGAACGCCAGGCTCATGCCGAAACTGAAGCGCGACGGGCATTGCTGCAGATGGTCATTGATGAACTGCCCAGCGGCGTCTATCTTGTTAGTGGGCATGATGCCAGGTTAGTACTTGCCAATCGAGCTGCAGCAGAAGTATGGGGAGCTTCCTGGCCATATGGTCAACCAATGAGCGATTTTATGAAGACGACCGGCTTACGTGTCTTTCATGTCGATGGTCGTCCCCTGGTACCAGCAGACTATGCAACCCTGCGGGCTTTGCAGCGCGACGAATCGGTACATCATCAGCAGGAGATTATCGTACACCGAGATGGCACCACACTGCCGATACTGGTAAATGCAGTAGCCCTTGATCCGCTCGTATTAGGTTGGACATCATCAGATTATGCAACTGACAGCCAGGAAAAACCTGAGTCGGCAGCTATTGTTGTAATGCAGGATGTGACTGCGCTAAAAGAAGCAGAGCGGCTCAAGGACGAGTTCATTGGTATAGCAGCACATGAACTACGCACCCCGCTAGCCGTGGTGAAAGGCTTTGCGCAAATGCTGATGATACAGACGATGCGTGGCAAGGGACCAGAACTCGCCGATTGGCAAATGGAGGCCATTCAAGATATTGACCAGGCAACAAGCAGACTGGTCGAACTTACCGAAGATCTGCTTGATGTGACACGCCTGCAAGGAGGGCGCCTCGAATTGAATTTCGAGCCGACCGACATAGGTGCGCTCGTTCATCGTACAGTAAAGCGGTTCCAGGTGACAACTGAGCGACATCGAATCTCTGTGAATGATACACCAGAGTACATTGTTGCAACTGTCGACCCTCACCGTATTGAGCAGGTAGTGAGCAATCTCATCAGTAATGCAATCAAGTACAGTCCCGAAGGAGGCGATGTAGAGATCACGGTGTGTGAAGATGAGAAGGCTCATACTGCACTGCTTTGTGTGCGTGATAATGGCATAGGCATTCCTACTCATGAACAGGGCCGTATTTTCAGTCGTTTTATGCGCGCGGACAATGCCCATGCTCACAATATCGGCGGAACTGGCCTTGGCCTCTACTTATGCAGGGAATTGGTCGAGCGACATAATGGCCGTATCTGGTTTGAATCGGTCGAGGGGCAGGGGTCTACTTTCTACGTGTCGTTGCCTCTGGCGGTGATTGAGTAGTTTTTGCAACGGCAACGTTGTGACTTCGCTGTGATATCTTCCCAATAGTATGTGATAAAAATGTGATCTTGTTTGCCTATGCTTTCATCACAGGTTTTGTTTAGTGTAAAGCACAGGAGAATGGTTTAGCTGTAGCAGTTTCTGTGATCGTGATAATATTTGCAGCATTGGGTGCATTTTTCACGGTCAATTTCCATTTCTGGATGGGGCACGGAATCATTCCTGGTATCGGAGCGGCCCCTACTGATGAAGGCATTGATCTAGACGCTCTAATCCCGCCATTTGCACTAGTAATTATCATCGCCAATATGGCCTTGATAAAGGCACTGCGAGGCGAAACGTGGTACAGTCGATTGTATACGAGTATGAAAATCGGTCTTCGCAGTTTTATTGGCTTGGAAGAACCAGGTGTAGTGGAACCACAGAAACAAGAGGCGATATGAAGTGAAGTGATGCTCACAAGATATCATTAACGCTCACCGATGGTACTGTAAAAAAATCGGCGCCATATCGCGCAGAAAAATTTCTGCTGTCTTGGGACCAATGCCTTTAATTTCCTGTAGACGCGAGGATAATTCATCTATGGTTTGAGACTTTTGCAACAGCTCCGTGAGCGTTCCGTATTTCTCTTTCAGAGACTTTGAAACATCCAATAATTTCGTCGCCGTTGAGAAATCATACCGGACATAATGGCCTCTGTCCAGGACTTCAACGAGCCTATCCCATCCGGCATTCAGAATTGCGTCAGGTGTTGTGAAACCTTCTTTCACAAATTCAAAATACGTCTGCTTTGCTACCTGCTGCTGAATTGGCTTGCCAAAGAGTAAACATGCGAGAAACCATTTGAAATAGGCCGTCTCTTCCTTTGAGGAAAGATCGATGTCTAATTCTTTTGCAAATATTTTCTTCTGCTCCATTAAGGTACCTCACTTTTTAAGCCATCCGGTGGGTAGAAACGCCCGGCCCAATGCGGATATACCCAACCCGAAGTGCCAATCCATATCATGATACACGCTTCACTGGCTGTCTCAAGACAGTCTTCATTTTTTCAGGCGCAGCTCTACGAGGGTCGCCCAGGTAAATCTCATGGTGTTTGCCGTTGAATTCATATCCATGCTCTTTTAGGTAGGCATGAAGTTTCTCAATAGTAGCTTTCTCAGCCGCATAGGGACCTATGTGCATGATCTGAGCTGATAAACCTTCGTGAAAACGCTCAAAACGCAGTTTAGAAAGAGCGGGCAGGTCTTTCTTTTGCTTCAACTCTTCACAGACCCTGACGACAAGTTCTGCCGTTACACACTCTGGTTGCATAATCATCGACGTCCATTGCCAGATGTCTTTGTTATCCATACTGAATTCTAGCATATTGTTCGTCCACCAGAGACCTTCAAGAGCCATGACAGGGTAATCGATAGACATTTCCTTTTTGATCAGTAACTTCAGGGTATAAGATACGTTGTAAAGGGCATTCAGCGCATCTTGATATTCCTGGGTGATGTTCGGGTCGCCCGTGCCATCAACCATAAGGAAAGCCATATCGGGAACATCGACAAGCATTACCTCTTTCGCTGGAGGTCTGTAAAGTCGTTTGAATTCCTTCCTGAGATCAATCTTTGTGAATTCTTTTGTTTCTGATCCAGTTATGCTGTTACTCATCGGTTATCTTATTCCTCCCATCTTGTTCTTCCGTCTTATACTCGTGTCCTGCTGCGGCGAGAAGAATAGGAAATTGGAACCTGATCTTGTATCCCATATAAGTATTTACACAGTACATCACATTCCTGTCCCAAGAGACGAACGTAGCATCACAGATTGCTTACAGTTGTTTGTAGAGACTCGTTGTCAAGCATCTTTTAATTTGGCTTATTTTTTATTAGGTACTTGACAAAGGAAAGTTAATATGATATAGTTCCTATAGTTAGTAAAGATACTAACTATTTATTAGTAATTAAAGAGAAAGATAAAGGAAGGAATTCTCTAATGGCCTGGGAAATTGATGCTTCGCACTCAGAAGCGACATTTTCTGTCAAACACATGATGTTTACTACTGTCCGAGGACACTTCAACGTACTGAGCGGACACCTTCACATTGATGAAGAGCACCCCGCAAACTCCTGGGTTGACGCACAAGTCGATGCAGCGAGCGTAGATACACGAGATGAAAAGCGCGATGGACATCTGCGCTCACCAGATTTCTTCGATGTACAAAACTATCCAACACTTACATTTAAGAGCACTAAGGTTGAGCCTGCTGGCGGCAACGAGTACAAAGTCTATGGCGACCTGACGATGCACGGTGTAACGAAGCCAGTGCTATTCAAAGCAGAATATAATGGTCAGGGGAAAAACCCCTGGGGAATGCAGGTCGCGGGCCTGAGCGCAAAAACGAAGCTCAATCGTAAAGACTTTGGCCTCAACTGGAACGTAGCGCTCGAGACAGGTGGTGTCCTGGTAAGTGAGGATGTCACTATCGAGATCGACCTTGAAGCTGTCTATAAAGGTGAAGAGAAGGTACAGCAAGCAGTAGGTGCACAAGCAGCTATCTAACAACTAAATTCAGTACACAAAGATGAAAAGAGCAGGGCGGCCGCCCTGCTCTTTTCATCTTTGTGTACTTATGCCTGCTCTACTTCGGGAGCATTCTCAGTGTTCGTATTCTGAGAACGCTGACTTGTTCCGTAGATGAAGTCGGAAAGCTCTTTGCGGGAGCGCTCCAGGAACGCACGCAGTTGATTTTGTTTCTCTGCATCGCCCAGGCTGGTACGTGCTGCAATCACGAAAAGCCGTGCCACTTCTGCCGCAGTGCTACGTAATGCCTGTTGCTCTGGCGTTGGCTGTTGCCAGTGGCCAGCAGATCTGTGATGGCCTGGACGGCCATAGAAGAATGCAGCAGGTCGCCGATGCCCACGAAAGAAGCGGGGACCGGACCAGTTGCCTCTGTCAAACCGTGGTCCAACATGTCTTTCATAGTTACCTATCATATGCAATCACCTCCTTGTCTTTTTCGTATTATAACGATATATCGTCATCTGCATATAAGAACAATACGATATATCGTTATTATTCCCAGGCAAGGGAAATGATGTAATTTTGCTAAAAGAATTGGCAAATGTTCTCTTGCTGCTACAAACCATGAAGCAATTATCGTATGATATGAAAAGGCACAAAACGTTATAAACGAAACCCACGATTAAAGGAGCAACAATATATGCGAGCAGTCATAATCACCCAGCCAGGCGGGCCGGAAGTATTGGAAATACAAGATGTCGAGACACCGGAACCAACAGGTGACCAGGTGCGTGTGCGCGTGCGTGCTTCGGGCATCAATCGTGCTGATTTGTTGCAGCGCGCTGGTGGCTATCCAGCTCCTCCAGGGTCACCTTCAAATATTCCAGGACTCGAATTTGCTGGGGAGGTTGATGCTGTCGGCCCGCTGGTACGTATGTGGAAGCCAGGCCAGCGTGTAATGGGCCTGGCAGGTGGAGGAGCACAGGCTGAGTATATTTTGGTGCACGAGGGTCTGCTGATCGAAATTCCGCAGAATCTCGATTTTGTGCAGGCGACAGGCATCCCAGAAGTATTTATAACCGCTCACGATGCACTTTTCACACAAGCAGGCTTGCAGATGGGAGAGCGTGTACTGATTCATGCCGTGGGAAGTGGTGTTGGAACGGCGGCTTTACAACTTGCGCACGCGGCAGGAGCTACTACATTTGGCACATCACGCACACCTCGCAAACTTGAGCTGGCTAAAGAGTTGGGATTGAATGTAGGGTTATCCGCCGAGAATTTTGCTTCGGAAGTGAGGAGGTTGACTAAAGGCGAGGGAGTGCATGTTGTGATTGATTTTATCGGCGCTCCCTATATGGAACAGAACTTGCAGGCTCTGGCGACGTGGGGACGTATGGTCTTTCTGGCAACCATGGGCGGCGTACAGGCCAATGTAAATCTGGGGCTTCTAATGGGTAAGCGTATTTCGATGCGAGGCGTTACCATGCGCGCTCGAACACTGGAGGAGAAACTGGCGGTGACGCGTCGTTTCATAACAAGCGTATTGCCTCTGCTAGCCAGTGGGAAAGTCAAGCCGGTTATTGAGCAGGTGTATCCGCTGGAGAAAATTGCTGAGGCTCATAGGGTCATGGGGGAGAATAGGAATTTTGGGAAGTTGGTGGTGAGGGTGGATTAACCAGCCTCAATCATCAGCAACCCTGTCTCGTTCTCTCGACCAACCACCATCGGTACACTCTGACTAACGCTCGTACGCATGCAAAATGGAGGATCATCAGGTAAACCTCCGAGAATGACTGATTGGGCGGAATTACAGTAGTCAATCACTTTAGGAGGCTCAAATGCTTCGTAAAGTGCTATAGCTGCCAGGGCGCTCTCATCAAGGTTGAGAGGCAACACCTGCCCTTGTAGTCGTTGCAATTCAAGAGCAAGATAGCCTGCACATACAGCATCGTCGAGCGCGAAATAATCGAGTTCACCTGCGCATACCAGGCTTATGTTGCCACCCTGTTCCTTAGCCAGTGTAAGTGCTTTCAGCGCTGCTGCTTCAGCATTGTAGAAGCACCCAGCCAGGCGCGTTGAATCTTCCGGGCAGGCGTAGAAAGCGCGGGTACCATTGGTTGTCGTCATAACTAGTTCGCGATCTGTCAGATCAACCTGGGAAAACTGGACAGGAGAGTTGCCGTAATCGAATCCCGGTACAGGCTGGACATTGCGTTCTCCGCACAATAGCCTTCCTGGAATCTTTTGAGCAGCTTCTCTCGCCTCCTCAACGGTGCTTGCAACAAGCACTCTTGCCGCTCCCTGGTCGAACATGACGGCTTGTGTTGTAGTAGCACGAATGACATCTATTACTACGTAGATGTCATTCGTGCTTGTTTCGCTGCTGACTATTGCGGAGGGTGTGAAGAAGACATTCAGAAACAAGTTACTTCCCCAGCTTATTCTGTCGCTCCATCTCGCGTAGTTCAACACGCCGTATCTTTCCCGAAATCGTTTTGGGCAGTGTATCGACAAACTCGATCTCGCGAGGGTATTTATAGGGCGCAGTGACCCGCTTGACATGCTCTTGCAGTTCGGTCGCCATTTCGGGTGAAGCCCTATAACCAGGGGCAAGAATGATATACGCTTTGACGACTTCCCCGCGCATCTCGTCGGGGCTGGCAATGACTGCCGATTCTGCGACAGCGGGATGCTCTTTCAAGGCGCTCTCCACTTCGAATGGTCCAATACGATAGCCCGCGCTGATAATCACGTCATCAGCGCGACCCACGAACCAGAAGTAGCCATCCTCGTCTTTATAGGCGCGGTCACCAGTGATATACCAATCGCCGCGAATGCAGGCTTGCGTTGCATCGGGATTGCGCCAGTATTCTTTAAACATCCACGTCGGACGCTGCGGTTTGACCTTTACAGCGATATCACCCTCTTTATGGGGGGGAAGTTCACTACCATCATGGTCAATCACGCTTACTTCGAAGCCTGGCGAGGGTTTGCCCATTGAACCGGGTTTGACTGCCAGAGGTGGGAAGTTGGCGCAAAGCAGCACCGTTTCGGTCTGACCATAACCATCGCGAATAGTCATACCGGTGGCGTCCTGCCAGATCTTAATTACTTCCGGGTTGAGCGGCTCACCAGCGCCGACACAGTGGCGAAGTGCCCTTGGTGGATTGGCTTTCAAATAGGCCATAGGCTCATCGAGCACGAGCATACGGTAAGCGGTGGGCGGACCACAGAGCGTCGTAATCGGATACTTATAAAGCATCTCCAGTGTTTCGAGGGCGTTGAATTTGCCACGTGCATCCTGGATAAACATAGCGGCGCCCATCACCCAGGGTCCAAACAGGTTGCTCCAGGCAGCCTTGGCCCAACCCATTTCTGAGAGGTTCCAGTGCAGGTCGTTCTCGTGCAGATCAAGCCAGTACTTGCCGGTAATGGTGTGGCCTATGGGGTAGCTTGCATGGGTGTGCAGCACCATTTTGGGATACCCAACAGTACCGGACGTGAAATAGACCAGGCACGAATCGTCACTACGGGTTTTGGGTCCTGTAAATTCTGGAGATGCTTCATCAACAATCTGGTGATAGCTCGTCCAGCCCTCACTTCCGCCAACATCGGCATTCGGCTCGACGAGTACCGTCACTTTGACCGTGGGACATTCGCTGCGTACCTGGTCAAATTTGTCTGCACCCTCACGATCTGTGATGAATGCAGCGGCCTCCGAAACCTCTGTGCGGAACTGGATATCTTTGGGTGTCAGCAGGGTTGTGCAGGGGATTGGAACGGCGCCTAGCTTCATCAACCCCAGTACGCTCTCCCACCATTCTGGGATACGCGGCAGCATGACGAGGACGCGGTCGCCTTTCTGAATGCCCAGTTTAGCGAAGGCGTTGGCGGCCCGACTGGATCGTTCGGCAAAATAGGCAAAGGTAAGCCCACGCTCTTCACCGTGCTGCCCGATCCACAACATAGCGGGCTTATTGGGGTCGCTTGCCCATTTACCAATCACATCGGTCGCGAAATTAAAATATTCTGGGACTTCCAGGTGAAAACTACGACGTTCAGCCTCATAGTCGGTCATATGTGGAGTTCTGGTCTGGGTCATTGCTCAATACTCCTTCTGATTTGAGAGACGATTAGCTGTTTTAAGTATATCTCACAGGTGGAGAGAGCGTCGAGAGGTACATGTTATCTAATGTTCGACCAAATAACAATGCAACTGAAAACTGTCCTGGTCTCTTTTCGCTTCCCCTTACTGTGCAGTGGCCAGGAAAGAGGTGTAGTCGGCTGTTATACCGCTCTGTATCTGCAACCGCAGACCACAGTAGCCAGACGAGAAGGTGCTATCGGTTGCAGTTACCATCCAGTTGTTTGGCTCGCTACCACTTGTCGGCCAGACTTTGGCGTAGAGGGTCGTGCCGACAATGCGGAAACGCAGTGAATACGACGTTCCACCAGTAGCGGCAAATGAAGTTGAAGCAAGGATATGGGTCGTACCATTTACCTTGTTCTGGACGACCAGATTAGTACCGTCGATGTAGGCTTTATACCAGTTATTGGTATCCTTCCAGCGCAGCACAGCTCCCAGGTTCGCATTGCTGAAGCCACTCATCGAGCCAGTGAACAGGACTTCAGCATTGGTAGCAGAGGGGCCCAGCACCGCATTGTAGATACCACTACCATTGGAGACCTGCCCCATGTTGTTTGTGATCGAGAAGACGCTTTGCGTATTGGCATCACCTCCCCAGGTATTGCCATCTGAGGCTGTTCCCCAATGCGTCTGATTCGGGCGCTGAAATGTGTCTTGCGCCAGGATCGTTCCTGGTGTAGGCGTAGGCGTTGGTGTAACAGTCGCCGTTGGAGTCGGCGTTGGTGTCACTGTTGGCGTCGGTGTAGGCGTTGGCGAGCTGGTTACGTAACCCAGGCCGAAGCGCGTGCTTGTGGCGCTTGTCGTGCCGTTTGTCCAGTCGATTTCCACCATCAGTCGCGTGTTCTGGAGAGCTGAAAGGGTCGTTACGACGCTCAAGGTGCTGGTACTCACGACATTCCCTGTATCGCCAACATACACATAGCGACCGGAGAGGTCATTCAAGACCCAACCTTCTCGTTCACAATAGGTCTGGCAGGAACTCTCGTAGCCGCTCAGCGAGGTGAGCGACACACTGGCGACGAAGCTTGGCGCCGAAGTGGGAGGCCCACTCACGTCGTAGACTTCGAGTTGGTCGAGGGGGGCGTCCATGATATAGACCCGCTTCTCATCGGGTGAGAGCGAGATGCCGTGGCTGGGCGCATTGCTGACCGTCCAGGAGCACGAGCCGCTGAATGTGACGGTATAAAGCACATTCCCAGTGGTGAGACTGAGGACCTGAAAGCCGCAGGTGTTCGTGGAGGTCGTGAACATGAGCGTGTT
>WNFX01003611.1_pt1 | contig 17099 bp, 10 predicted proteins | sample 5400111 | NCBI WGS metagenome assembly WNFX01 (sample SAMN13153363, study PRJNA577476) | soil metagenome | isolation source: 40 cm soil or saprolite under grassland replicate 1 | place: USA:California | collected 2016-06-15 | reverse complement strand
ATGGCAATCCCATGACCTATCCCCCCGTGGTGTGGCATATTTCACTGGATGAAGTTCTTGCCGATACGAAAGTTATCGCTGAGGCCTGGGATGCCGGTGGCCTTTACCAGGTCGGGAACTTTCCCGGGGAACGCTGGGCGGAATGGAACGGGCGCTTCCGCGACGATATCCGCCGCTTTGTCAAAGGCGACCCCGGGTTGATCGGCACTGTGGCCTCGCGGATCGCGGGCAGCGCGGATCTCTACCTGGATAAGGGACGCATGCCGATCAATAGCATCAATTTCATCACCTGTCACGATGGTTTCACCTTGAATGACCTGGTTTCCTACAATGAAAAACATAATGAGGCCAACGGCGAGAATAACAGGGATGGCATCAATGATAATCTGAGCTGGAATTGTGGCGTCGAGGGAGTAACGAACAATGCTGACGTTGAGGCGCTGCGCGAGCGGCAGATCAAGAAATTTGCGGCGATTCTGCTCCTCTCGCGGGGTGTTCCTATGCTCCTGGGCGGAGATGAAGCCAGGCGGACGCAGCAAGGAAACAACAACGCTTATTGCCAGGATAACGAGGTTAGCTGGTTCGATTGGAAACTGGCGGAGCAGCATCAAGGGCTGTTCAGGTTCTTCAAATACATGATCGCGTTCCGTAGAAACCATGCTAACCTGTGCGGTGGAAGTTTCTTTACCGGCGAACCGAATGCACAGGGGCAGAAGGACATCGACTGGCATGGGTGCAAGCTGTACAGTCCCGGCTGGAATGATCCCAACTCGCGCGTGCTGGCATTTACTATCTGGGGTCTGTCACAGGATGATGATATACATGTCATACTCAATATGGAGTGGCAGGATCTTGATTTTGATGTTCCTCCTCTGACTGGCCGGTCGTGGCTCAAGGTGGTAGATACGGGTTTATCGTCTCCTCAAGATATTGTCGAACCTGAGCAGGCGAGCGAGGTTGCTGGTAATGTGTGCCGGGTTACAAAGCATAGCGCGGTTGTGCTGGTTGGCAGGAGGGATGCGGGGGCGCTTATTGTGTGATGAAGCCTCGGAAGCGACTTCGTACCGTAGGGGCGGAGGTGGCTGGGACGTGGAGAGGGGACGCTTGCGTCGCCCAGGAGAGGGGGAGCAGGCAAGGAACGAGGGCGACCACAAGGGACAATACATTTCAAAGAAGAGAGCATCTCGCTTTGTCATCCTGAGCGCAGCGAAGGATCTCTCGCCGGACAGAGATCCTTCGCTGCGCTCAGGATGACACTCCTTCCTCGGCTTCGTTTGACTCGCAAAACGTCCTCTTTGAAATGGATTGACCACAAGGGATCGCCCCTAGCATTCGATGCAGGGGTGTCTCAGATAAAGAACTGCTTGTAGGGGATACACTCTTGACCGAGCCAGCTTTTGAGGGTATCCAGGCTTGCCTTGATCGTATCAGAGCTGCCCAGTTCTCCTTGCAACACGAGCCGATCGAGCAGTGCTAGGAGCAAGAGTTCTTTATCTTTCCCCTCCCTGGCTGGTCTCTCCCTCACGTTGTGCGTTAATCGAGCCGACTGATCTTCTACCGCATCGTGTAATAACAAGCCTCCTCCTGCAAGAAAAAATTTTAGCTTCGATTTTACCTTGTTATACCTCTTCCATCATCCTACCCCTACAGCAAAAATATGCAAGCGCCCCTGAGTGACGGTACCAGGCAATGCCACACTTTGCACGATCTTGCCTGCAGTCAGGCTGACTGAAGTGTAAAACACATAGGTTGTTCGAGCCTGTTGCCCTGTAGAGCTGTTCCGATAAGTCATCGTCGCAACAATGCTGTTACCGGGTAAAAGATTCGAGGCGCCGTGATTGAGCGTCCAGTCGCTAAAGGCTAGAGTGGATGTTATTAACCGTCACGGTCTTTCCCGTACTGAAGCCTGCTGCTGCCAGTGCATTGTTCGAATAGCTATAACTGTATTCATCATAGTTTGCACCAGCCGTGTTATTATCGTTGCTGAATGCCCTCGTTGTTGAAGCCTGGCAGTGCAGGATAGGATGGAGGAGCATCGCCAGGACCACTGCCCCAGTTCGTTGCACTGCTACCTAGCGTAAAATGAAGCGTAGCTCCATGCTGAACACTACTCCACGGAAGCCACAAACGCGTTGTTGCGTTTCCATTCATATTCAGGCTTTGTATATAGGGATTCCCATCGGAAGCTGCCGGTGAATTTATCTGAAGGGTATGGCCACCTGCAAGTTGGATCGTCACGGAGGTAAACAATGGGCTGCCGATGACAAAGCCGCCTACACCGGTAATCTCGGGGTACAGGCCGATGGCCGAGAAGACATACCAGGATGACATTGCGCCACCATCGTCGTTACCAGGTAGCCCACCCGTCGAGTTCTTAAAGAGTTGCGTCTGGATTTGCCGGACAACATGCTGTGTATGCGAGGGAGCTCCGGCAAAATCGTATTCCCATGGTACTTCGAAACTGGGTTCATTGCCCATGTATGCATAGGGGCTGTTGGGTCCATCGTTCAGCTTAGTAAAGAAGGTGTCGAGGCGTTTGACGACTGCACTGTTACCCCCCATCAGGTCGAACAGCCCGCGTAGATTAAAGGGTTCCATCCAGGAATATTGTGCGGAGTCGCCTTCCTGGAAACCGCTCTCACTCGTGGGGTTGAAGTTCGCGGCCCAACTCCCGTCGCTATTGCGCGGCTGAATGTAGCGACTTGAAGTGTTGAAGACGTTTTGCCAATTGGCGGAGCGCCGCAGATATGTTGTGTGATCAGTTGTGTTGCCGAGCGCTTGAGCGAACTGAGCAATGGCGAAGTCAGCATTGGTGTATTCCTGGGTGATGACTGCAGAATTGCCCGTAGTACTGGCTGCGACATACCCGAGGTTAAGATAATCATGGAGTCCCTCGCGTATCCTGGACTGGCCGTTGATCATCGCTGACAATGCGCCCGCTGTGTCAAAATTCGTAGCGCCAAATGCATAGGCTTCTGCGACCATTAATGTGCCACCGTCGCCATTCATACCATGCGAATCGACATTGGCTTGCTCCCAGCGGGGGAGATGACCATCTCCCTGCTGAGCATCATTGACCAGTGATTGTGCGATATCACTGGTCTCTGACGGGGCCAGTATAGCTCGCAAGCGGATCAAAGAGCGGTATTCGTCCCAGCCTGGGATATTCTCGTATTGCATATGACCGCTGGGAACCGTATGGATCCGCCCATCGAAGCCTTTATATTGCCCATTGACATCACTGAAGATGTTGGGATGGATAAACGCGTGATAGAGCGCGGTGTAAAAGGTAGTCATCTCATCCGGGGTTCCACCCTGTACCTGAATGCTATTCAGACGGGAATTCCAGGCAGTAACGGCATGGTTTCGGATGGTGCTGAGATTGAAATTGGCATTCTCGGCGGCCAGGTTAGCCTGAGCATTGGCGATGCTGACAAAGGAGATACCGACCTGAACATGGACCACCTGGTTCGAACGCGTATCGAAGGTCACGAAGGCACCGGATTGCGCACCGGTGGTAGAAGTAGAGCCGTGGTTGACCGTTGCCCCATTCCACGTGCCGTAGCTAGTAAAAGAGCGATCAAACTGAGCGACAAAGTAGAGGGTATAGTGATTGCTCCCGCAGCCAACAGTGCTCGTATCGAAGCCAGTTACCTCATGACTACTAGCCGTGATCGTCGCAGCGGAATTCGTATTCCCGTTGATGCTGCCTCCAGCATTCATCATCATGGTAGAGGCAGCTGAGGGAGGGTAGGTGAACTGACCGAGACCTGTTCGCGGGGTGACACTCAATGCTACTGTGACGTTTGGGCCATTAAGGTGAACGCTATAGTACCCTGGGTGCGCACTCTCGCTGCTATGCGAGAAACTTGAGTGGTAAGTAGAACCATTTGTGGCAGGTGAGCCATTGACTGTTCCGACAAAGGGCATAAATGGGATATCCTGGTAGACTTTGCATCCGCGACCACTGAAGTGTGTGAGGCTGAGGCCTTTAATAGTGGTGTCGGGGTAGTAATATCCACCAGGAAGATTTGATGTTGTATCTGGGCTCCACTGGAGCATGCCCATCGGGTAGGTTGCTCCGGGGAAGGTATCACCACTGTCTCCGCCAAAACCGAAACTGGAGCCGCCAGGAGAGGTTCCTATAAAAGGATTCACGTATTGAGTGAGATTGAGATTGCTCGTCGCAGCCATTCTCACATGAGGAGTCAAACTCATGAGTTGAGAAATACCCGCAAGTGCAAGGAACAATGCTATACCAAGTAGCAGATGACTCCGAAACGCGCTTGATCTTTTCATAAGATCGGGCCCTTTCCTCTATGTGATTTTTAAGCTGGTATTTTATCTACATTTAGAGTATACTTATTAAGTCAAGCTTGTAGTTACGATTTTCTAGCAAAAGGAAGGGTTCATTTTCTCTATTTCATAGTAACCGTTATTTTGATATAGAGTATACTTTCCAGATTGTTCTCTCCCCGGGTTACCGGATAAACTTACATCAATACCTTGGCATAGTAAGCGTCGTCGAGCAACGCAGTTCAAAGGATACTTGTCATATCTTGTTTTCGATGAGAAAGGCAGAGTCATTATGAACAGCAACGTTCCTAACTCCCATGATGAACAACCTCCCCGCCATCGTTCAGGCATGATAGCCACAGTATTGATTCTCACTGTGCTGATTGGTAGTTTGGTTGTTGTCACAAGCCAGGCCCACCTGGGTAAAAAAACAACTGTTAGCACCTCTATTGATCATTCTCAAACGGTACAGTCTCAATTGGGAGTTTATGTCGGTTCAGGAGACGGCTCCCTCTTCAAGTTGAATGCTCAAAAGGGGCAGTTCCTCTGGCGATACAAAACGCAAGGACGCAGCATTTCTGCCCCTGCTACAGTTGCAAATGGCGTAGTTTACATCGGTTCTCTTGATGGCTCTGTCTCTGCTCTACAAGCAGCCGACGGCAATCGCATCTGGCAATATAAGACACAGTCAGCTATCATATCCTCTCCCAGCGTCGCTAATGGATTGGTTTACGTCGGCTCCAGCGATGGCAACCTCTATGCCCTCCAGGCTGACAATGGCTCTCCGCTCTGGCACTTCCATCCGGGGGCACTCAACACAATCACCAATGTAAATACTATAGTCGTTATCAACGATGTGGTCTATGGTAGTTCTTCCGATGGCGTTGCACACAGCTACTTATTTGCACTCAATGCCCACAGCGGTGCGCAAATCTGGCAACAGCAAATCACCAACCAGAGCTTCACGGATCCCCAGGTATTCAACAGTGTGATTTACATAGCGTCCTGGGCAATCGGGCAGGAGGGTGGCCACGATAACACCGACAGCTATGTGTACGCGTTTAATGCCAAAGATGGCTCTCAGATTTGGCGTTCTGAAAAGATCGGTAATTTCATCCTCTTCTCCCCAACTTTCGACAATGGGGTGGTCTACATCGGATCCCAAGATACCTATCTGTATGCATTCGACGCTACCAACGGCTCACGACTCTGGCGACACAACGCTGGTGGTACAATCACTACCTCACCACAAGTAGCCAATGGTATAGTTTATGCTGGAGTTATGGGTATAGGCGTTTCGACTACTGCCAGCAGTACGAAAGACTCCACACAACCGCAAGGCTACATCCTTGCGCTCAATGCTGCAAAAGGTTCTCTTCTCTGGCAGCATTCGCTTCAAAACTATCAAGGCACTCCAATTAAAGTGTTCGATAGTGTAATCTACGTCGGTTCAGAAGATCATTTTGTCTATGCCCTCAAAGCCGCCGATGGTTCTGTAATTTGGCACTTCAAGGATACTAACGCTGTCGCGGGGGTCGGCAGCAATGCTCCCATAACGGTCGCACCGTAATGAATTGGCAAAATTCACTCATTTTGTGATCGGGAACTCACACGCAAACATCCAGACAGATTGCCTCAGCTACATCGTTGGAGTCCAAAGAAGCGAAAAGAGTGAATCGTACAACGAAGAAAGTGAGATCAGGCACATGTTAGGGAAATGTGTAAAGCAGAAGGTTCACCTTGGGTTGCTTGCGGTAATCATAGCCCTTCTCAGTCTCATATACACTCTTACTGCTCAAAATGTTCATGCAGCATCAGGAGATTGGCCGACATATCTAGCGAACAATGCACATACGGGCTTTAATTCATCTGAAACCATTATTAATAGATCAACGGCGGCCAAACTCAAACTCCACTGGACGCATACCTCAGGTAGCATGATCTCCACACAGCCAACGGTCGCCAACGGTACGATCTACTGGGGTTCATGGGGTATTGCTAATGAACATGCGACCGCCCTCAACAACGCGAGGGTCTGGGTGGATGGCCTCGGCAACACGACGGACACGCAATGTAATCCCGTGACGGTTGGCGTGGCGAGTACGGCAACCATTGCTCCCGTCGTAATCGGTGGTCAAACAACCCTGGTAGATTTCGTCGGCGGCGGCGATGCTCATTTTTATGCACTCAATGCCGCCACTGGAACAAAAATCTGGTCAACCCTTCTCGGTTCATCTCCAAGTCATTTTATTTGGAGTTCGCCTGCTGTGTTCAATGGGAGCGTGTACGTAGGTTTGGCGTCCTTTGGCGATTGCCCGCTAGTCCAGGGACAGGTGATTCAACTAAACGCCTCGACAGGAGCCATTCAGCACACTTTCAATGTTGTGCCCAACGGTTGCACAGGTGGTGGCGTATGGGGGGCACCGACAATAGATCAGGCAAATGGAACAATTTACTTCGCTACGGGTAATCCTGGTGCATGCTCGTCCTCAGAAACATTCTCAGTCTCTTTCATCGAAGTAAAGGCAGCAGATTTGTCATTGGTACATTACTGGCATGTACCATCAAACGAACAAACGGGTGATGGCGATTTTGGCTCCACTGCAACACTGTTCACAGCAACGGTTAATGGGGTAGTAACTTCGAGGGTGGGTATCGCAAACAAGAACGGCATCTATTATGCCTTTAACCGTAATAACATTTCTGCGGGCCCCGTATGGAGAGCTAAGGTTGCTATAGCAGGAGGTTGTCCACAGTGTGGTGATGGCAGCATTTCGCCCGCGGCATGGGATGGCACAACGCTCTATGTAGCGGGTGGTACGACGACTATCAAAGGTTCAAGTTGTAAGGGTGGCTTGCGGGCAGTCAATCCCGCCACAGGTGCTTTTATCTGGGAGCATTGCATGTTGGCCGGCCCAATCCTGGGCGCCGTCTCCGCCGTTCCCGGAGTAATCGTGGTGGGAGAGGGGAACTTTGTGATAGTGGTCGATGCTGTTACTTCGGCGACGCTCTTTCGCTACCAGGATCCGAATGCAAACAGCGTTTTCTGGGGAGCAGCATCTATTTCCAATGGAGTGATATACATCGGAAACCAGGATGGTCTTTATGCCCTTGGTCTATAAAGAGAGTTGACGAGCCATCATACTATGTCATTACTAGAGTTATACAGATTTATTCCTTGCAGGTGAACTGGCCCGAGGAAGATATATTTCATAGCCATCAAAGGTGAAATGCTGATACCTCCTCCTGTCTTTCAATGCAGCCTTCCCTGCAAAATCAGCGGCCTGTAGTGAATCGGCAGGTAATACGTAAGCTGCATGTGGATCGGCTTGTACGGCGACGACGTAAGGCATATAGCGATTATCAACGAACTGCCCTTGTGCATCGATCACAGCACAAATGATCTGCTCATTGCTCTGGAAAGTAATGCGGTCACACGTCCAGTAATCTGAGTAAATGCGCGTGGCATCAATATGTAAGAGATCATGAATCAGCGCCTCTTGCTGCCGAACCTCGACCTGAGTAATGGGAAGTTCCTGAAAGACGTGATTTGTCCCGGCAAGTAATACGAGCATCATGAGGATGAGTAGCATTCCTTTGGCAGCGGCTATGATCCTTGTAGCTATCACTGTTGTCAGTTTGCTACCCCAAAGTGGCGAGATCACCGCGGGAATGACGATGAGCAAACCAATCAAATAGCGATCATTTTTCTGAGGATACGACGCTGCATTTGGACTGACCGCATAGAAGAACATCGTGAGGCCAGCGCTTGCCAGCAGCATGAGGCGGGCGAATTGAAGTATAGCCATTTGCCTCTTCTCGTAGGACCCCTGTCGAGCTGCAGTTCGTGGTCGCAGTTTCCAGAGAGCCGCCATGGCGAGGATGGTGGCGATCATCCAAAGGACTGTGAAACCTATCCCCCAACCTGCGTACTCGACGAAGCAACGGAAAGGGTTAGGGCCCGCAAACCCGATTTCCTGTCCAGTTATAACCGGACAAGAGGGGTAAACTCCGGTAATGGTGGGTAAACTGATCAGAAACGCGCCTTTAGCTTGATTCATCACCGGAAGATGCATCGGCTTATCGACGTCATGGATTCTCAAGAACACTGATAAGGAGTCCTGCCCAGGCTGTGCTGTGACATTATAGATGAGAAGGGGAAAGGCTCCAACCACGAGGCCCAGCAAGAGGCATGGAAAAGCCCACGTCCGCCACTCGCGCCAGCAGCCCAGAACAAGAAGCAAACCCGCTGCCAGGACAATTGGGGCAATGAGTAAGTCGCTCCAGAGCCCTAGCCCTGCCGCTAATCCCCAGCAACCAAAAACAACGCAGCGCCACCGCCGATCACGCTGCAATGTGTCCCGATTGGATGATAGTGCGAGCCAGGAAGCGATAAGCAAGACCAGCGTGCCAAAAAATAAGGTGTCAGGGTAACCTCCTATAGCTAGGAGTTCCTGTCTCAACATCCCTTCCGATCCCAGGCTAAGCAAAATGAGCACAGCGAGTGCCAATTTTTTTGAGTAGAGCAGGCTTGCCAGCAGGTAGATGCTTATCAGAAAAAGGGCAAAGAGGATAACGAGGCCGAGGCGTAGCGTAAAGAGAGAAGGTCCGAAAAGGTGAAATAGCCCCGCGCCAAGAAACGCTTCTAAAGAGCCCATATAGTTTTGACCATAAAAGAAGGTAGGATGCTCCCCACGATGAAGGATATGCAAGGCCATCAAACCCATCGTACTCTCATCACTGTCGGTTACTGGCCAGTTATGGCCAATGATGAGAAGGCGCAGGAGCGTAGCTACCACTATGATAGCAATGGCTCCCCCCTCGTATATACCTATGTTTAACTGTTTGAGGATTTTGTTCTGGTTCAACATCATCACATTGACCTACAAGTTGTCTCAACGACAAAACATATACATCTTCTTCCAGAAGCAAGAGTATTGGACGACGGCATCTCTCATCATGTAAGGCAACCCAAAAATATGCTCTGAAACAACGCGGAAAAAGCTGGATCAAGCGGCGAGACTGTTCGATTCAAAGGTGTTACTACCAGGATGTCGACCCCTGGTGCTGATAAGAAACGTTTCGCATGATATGTGACTTTCTTGCCATCCAGCGCCTTTAAAAAGGCGGGGTGGAGATCGTCATGTTGTGCAAGAAAGAGGATACTGGGCCGGTCCGCTTGGAGCAGCGTTTTGCTATTAGCAGGAATGCGGCCACGTGTTTCAGTTACAAGAATAGCGCTGTTTGTCTTGAACGTAATAGGATCGGCGGTCCATCCAGTTGCCCACGCGTAACGAATATGTGCGTGTTGCATGTAGGTAATGATTGGATCAATATTCGCTGGATTTGCGGCAGCACACCCAGGTGCCTGGAACGTATACCATGGATCGGCCTTTAAGTATGCGGCACCTTGCACGCAGAAATAGAGAGCCAGCACAGTCAGCAGGCCAGCTTGTATTGCCGCTAATAGTGGCGATTGGGTGGACACCGACCTTGCAAGGAGTTGTGAAACGTGCTGCATAGCTTCGCCCTCCCGGGCTGGTGGCCTCTCACCTGGCTGCGGGATCATTGCCGGGATCGTGAAGGCCGCTGCTATCAAGAAGGGCAAGGCGACGACCAATGGTACAACATAGCGCCCGACGAGATCCCCATCACCACAACCGGCGTAGAGGGCAGTTACAGCAACAGAGGCACTACAAAAGATGATGGATGTACATACAAAGAAGAGCAAGGGAAGCATGGTAAGTTGCCGCAGACGTACGAGCAAGGCCTGATGCCAGAAAACAGAGAGAGCAACACTTGCCACACTTATGGCGAGACAACAGGCACTTACTATCAGGCCAAATGTCAAGATATGTGGATGTGCTAATGTGACATCAGGTTGCGTGGGTAAAGCACCTCCAATTGCACGTGGTGCAAGACAGGTGATATAGCGGTTTTGCACCTGCAGAATAGTATGAAGGCGGTCATTCGTGACAGTGCTCCCGTTTTGGAAAATATAGCGAAGATTCTCCCACTGATGGCGTGCCCCCCAATAGAGACCTGGAGCAAAACCAACAAGGCTTGCCGGAAGAGCTGTTACAAAAAGGAGTGCTTCCTTGAACACGGTCAAGCGGGGCTGTTTGACAGGTTGAGGACCTGGTTTGACCAGCGCCGAGATAAAATAGCCACCGATCCAAAGCGCGATGGTCACAAGGGCATACACAACCAGTGGATCTATCCAGCACCCCAGTCCAACGAGAAAGCCGATGCCAGCCCAGCGCAGTGCCAGTTCACGCTGAGACGCGTGCTCATGCCAACGCTGTGTCAGGCGGAATGCGCAATACAAGAGCCACAACATAATGGCAAATGCCTCAACGTAGCCGCCTGTGGTACGCATTTCCTCGATGATATCGTAGAGTGGGGGAAATGCAGCCACAAGCGTGGCAATACCCACAAACAGGTCTTTGGTGCGGCGTGACACCTGCGCAGCCTCTGCCAGGGCTGCGGAGAACCGCCATGTAAGGAAGACAATGATGAGAGATATGAGAAGAGGTTCAATGCGGAGTGCCCATACTGTAGGGCCAGTCATAAGAAAAATAAGTGCTATGAAATAAGCCTGCAGGCTGCCCATGTAGGGCTGGCTATAGTAGTAGATGGGATGTTCCCCACGCAGAATATGCTCAGCCTGTATGCCTACGATGGCTTCATCTCCGGCAAGGACACCATGTGTATGGGCAATCAGCCATACGCGCGTAAGCACTGCTAGCAGTAAACAGGCCCATAAGGGTGAACGAAGAACCTTCAGCCACCGCCGTTGTATAGGGGTTGCCATAGGAAGAGAGGGGCCTTCTGATGACTCCCTCATTGATGGTATTGTTGTCTTGCTCATGTACTGTACAAACTCTTACGTACGATTAAATAATGCAAACTTTACGGCTCATAGTAGCAATAGAGGTAGATAATTGCAAGTCCTAGAGGACTCTTGGGTAGTAACAAAATAGAGCGCACTCAAATACGTTCCTTTGCTATGGGCAACCCCTTGGGCAGCTTGCACCAATGAGGAACGCAACACTACACTATTTTATCGCCTAAATCAATCAGATCAACCAAGCTCAATTAATACTTAACCGATTTTCCTGGTTTGCTCATTAATCTCAACCAAATCTCAACTGCTTCTGTTACTTCTCCTCTATCAAGATAAGCTATATTGATAAATGGCAATTGATTTGAACGAATATTGAACTTGCATACATAAATGTACTGTGTGTGAGTGTCGTTTCGTACGTGGTGCATGCATGTTCCGGCCAGTTGAAGGAGGTGAAGAGGGGCCAAACAATGCGCAGTGAATTCGTTCCACTATATCCCCATACGATTGCAAAAGCGGCTTTCAGAAATTCGCGACCCGTTTGATGGCCAAACGTGAACTGGCTCGTACACTTTCATTTTTTAACTCTACAATTTATTCATTCAAGGAGGAGTACGCACATGTATGTGCAATTCGCAACCAGTGAGGGATCTGGTTCTTCCTTATCCTCTCACGCTCGTACAAGAGTCACTTTCCGTTTCATCCTTCTGGTACTCATCGTCCTGGCCTTGCTGATCCCGCTCGCCGCAGTGCACGCCGCAGGGCCACAGCAGGCGCCTCTGGCCCCGGCTAACACGGCAGTGACAACGTATAAGAATGATCTTAGTCGCACCGGTCATCAGCTCAACGAGACGATCCTCAATACCAGCAACGTCAATATGAACCAGTTCGGCAAACGTGTCGAGTATCACGTCGATGGACAGGTCTACGCGCAGCCTCTGTATATGCCTAATGTGACAATCGGGGGAGCGACCCACAATGTAGTCTTCGTCGCTACCGAGCACGATCAACTCTATGCCTTCAACGCTGACGCCACCTCGGCGGTCGCTCCCTTGTGGCACCGCACCTTCGTCCATACACCGATAGTCTCCACCGTTTCCAGCACTAGCGTCTCTTGCAACAACATCAGCCCAGAATATGGCATTACCGGCACCCCGGTGATCGATCCCTCGACCAACACGCTCTTCGTCGTCGTCAATACCCTGGAAAACAGTGGCACGAGTAACATCTACCGCCTGCATGCCATCGACCTGACCACCGGCAACGATAAGCCTGGTAGTCCGAGGGTGATCTCCGCCTCCGTGCATGGAAGTGGGGGAGGTAGTGTCAATGGCACCATCACCTTTAATTCCACCTTGCAGATGAATCGCCCCGGTCTGCTGTTGCTCAACGGCGTTGTCTATATTGGTTGGGGCTCTCACTGCGACAACCATCTCAGCACCTATCACGGCTGGGTTATGGGCTACAGCGCCTCGACCTATCAACAGGTCGTTGTTTATAACACCACTCGCAATGGGTACGCGGGCGCCATCTGGGAAGGCGGCCAGGGCCTGGTGGCCGATAGTAATGGCGCCATTTACTTCATGACGGGCAATGGCAAATTCGACACAAGAGTCAGTCCTGCGGTCGACCTGGGCGACAGTTTCGTCAAGCTGAGCTCGCAGAACAGCCTCAAGGTGCTAGACTACTTCACCCCCTTCAACCAGTCCTGCCTGGATAGTGGCGATGTCGACCTGGGTTCAGGTGGACCTGTCTTGATTCCCACCTCGCCGCAAGAGCTGGTGGGAGCTGGCAAGCAGGGGCGCATCTATGTCGTCAACAAAGATAGCATGGGCGGTTACACCGCGGATCCGAACCTGAACTCATCAAACTGCGGTACCGAAGGGGCTCGCACCAACGTCGATCACATCCTGCAAGAACTGCCCAACAAAACCGTCGGTGGCGTCTGGGGTTCCCCTTCCTACTGGAATAGTTCTGCGGGCCAGTTCGTCTACTTTGTGGGCTCGGGAGACCACGCCAAGGCATTCAAGTTGAGCAACGGGTTGCTTCCCCATACAGCAACTTCGCAGTCACCAGAAAGCTGGGGGTACCCCGGGGGAGATGTGGTGATCTCCAGCAACGGCAGCACACCAGGCACAGGCATCGCCTGGAATATTGGCTCGAACGGTGTGCTCTACGCCTATGATGCCACCAACCTGGGGCGAGAACTCTACAACACGAGTCAGAACTCCGGCCGCGATGGCTTACCAAGCGGAAGCTACAGTAAGTTTAGCGTGCCGACCGTCGCCAATGGCGAGGTCTTTGTTGGCACCCATAGCACCCTGGATATCTTTGGCCTGTTCAAAACGACGCCTACGTTGAGCAGTGTGATCCCGAATGCGGGACCCGTGGGCACAAGCGTGACCTTGTCGGGCAATGCCTTCGGCGCGACGCAGGGCAGCTCGACCGTCAATTTTGGCAATGCTACTGCAAACGTGACAAGCTGGTCGAATACCTCCATCGTAGCCACGGTGCCCAGTGGACTCCCTACGGGGCCGATCAATGTCACGGTCACGGTGGGTGGACAAACCAGCAACAGCCAGACATTTAATGTCACAACCCTGTCCACGCCTGCCTACAATAACACGGGCACGAGCGACGATAGCAACCCAACAGCGGCTAGCTTCGACGGTCACGGCAATAGCTACTCCGCCCAGGCCTTGCAAGGAGTCGGCATCACTCCTGGCTCGACGGTACCCTTTAACGGCGTGACCTTCACCTGGCCAACTCCCGCCTCGGGTCAGCCCAATAATTGGCAAGCCAATGGGCAGGTGATCCCGGTAAGTGGAGGGGGCACGCTGGCTTTCCTGGGCGCCTCGGCCAATGGCGCCTCGACCGGGACTTTCACAGTCCACTACAGCGGAGGTGGCACCCAGACCTTCAACCTTACTTTCGGTGACTGGACGCTCGGCGGAGGGACATTGTCCCCATCCCCCGGCAACCAGATCGTGGTAACGATGCCCTATCGCAATACGCCCACCGGAAAACAGACACATAAATCCTATGTGTTCTACATCCAGGTGACGCTCACGGTCCCGTCTGGCCAGACGATCCAAAGTGTGCAGTTACCTACTACCGAAAGTCCGGGGCAAATCCACATCTTTGCCATCGGCACCAAGTAAATACGAAGGAGGAGGCTATCGATGCAGGACGGGAAGGTCTATTTGCGGAGATTTTCCTGTTCTGCGCCTGTTCCTCTACCCCTACATCGCACGTCTTTGATAGTAGACCAAGAAGTAAAGTGAGAGAGCAGGAAGGAAGAGAATAATGTTTCGCTATCGACTGGTACTGTTCGTGCTCCTGACGATGACCGCTTTGAGCGCTTGCACCTCGACGTCGTCAGCAGCAACTCAATCGACGCCATCAGTAACAGTGACACCATTATCATCAGCAACGGCTGGGAGCACGCCATCACCTACTGCTACATTGTCTGCTGGCACCGCGCTAGCGGCGGCAGACAGGTACTACCAGGCCCTGGAGGCCCACAACTATACGGCAGCCTCCGCCTACCTGGCTCCCAATGCAACCACAGTTGATGGCCAGAAGCTGACTAGAGAAATGTTTATCCAGCTTGCCAGGAGCAGGGACCAGGAATATGGTTCCATCACCGGCTTTGACTCAGAGGCTGATGGGAGCGACCCGTCAATGATCATTTTGACGATCAGGCGGACAATTCTGCAAGGCTACCATTCCCATCTCCAGTTCAAGCAGGACGATAACAGTTGGAAAATCGTCTCAATTGATGTCATCTAAGAGTTCGCCACTTGCTCGTAGCACAGCAAGCCAACGAATGGAGTGGATGAGCGAGCTTGTGGCACACCGCGACACCTATAGAGTGATCAGCCAGCTCAGTCAGACAATCGGCGTGTTGCGCCAGACGCTCTACAAAATCTTCATTTGGAGTGTCAGTGCACTGGCTTGCCGTTTAAAGAGTACCGGGGGAAGTGAGAAAAGTCCATTCTCATGAGAAGTATTTTTTGGGCGCAAAATCTACTTCTGAGAAGTAGAATGGGTGTTCGAGTTCGAGCATAGTGCGACCACCCTTGCCCCTAACATGACTACTTTTCGGGTGACCCAGTGAGGGGTCGTACGCCGAACTTATAGAGATAGGTGCTACTACCCATTATCCACGGGTTTCCTATTCATGCGAGATCCGCTCTCCCACGCAGGCCGTTTTCCCCCACGTCACTGCTCAAACAAAACACCTTCGAGGACTCACCTTGTCTCGTTAAAGGGCGCCATTCCGTTGCTCGAGGTCGGTAACTACAGCTTTCTACGAAAGACAAAATATGCAAGCGCTCCTATCACGATGATGAGAAGAACAAAACCGAGAAAGACAAACAGAATAGAGATATGAAAATAAGCAGCAATGATTGCGAAAATAACAGACAGAATGCAAGCAAACAATGCGAATAATTGCCTGAATCTGGCTTCAGAACGTGTTATCCGCCGTTGCTTATACGCGATTTGATTTGTGATAGCAACTATGATAACAATAACAAGCACAAAGAGGACAAAATAGAGAACTCCGCTCATTCGTGTTAAACCCTTCTTTATTAATATGCACGCAACAGATCCTTTATTGGACCTGCCACATGCATAATCTCACCACTACAAATTGTAGAATTGTAGAACAAAGCACATTTTTTTGTGTACCAATAACTCCTTTCCATCAAAAATTCCTAGAAAAAGGCCTAAGCCGTTTACCCCTTGAATCTCAGCTCCAGCACTTTGCAAAGCGCCAATGATTCCGCCTATTCCTGCAATAATCGCCAGTATACATCCCGGAGTGAGGTTAAACTTCCCACCCGGATCCACGACATTGACCGGATCGCACTTGGCGTAGACATACCGGTTGCTCGACCGCGGATCGAACAGGCTTCCCCCAATGGGATCCTGCTGCGTCCATCGGCCCACGCTGGGGTCGTCGTAGCGGATACCGAACTTGGTCAGCTTGGTGCCGCTGTCGAACTGGCTGCTGGCGTAGCGCCAGATGGTGCTCTGCTGCGTCGGAGAAACCGGGGTGGTCAACAGGTTGCCGAAGGGGTCGTACTGATAGCGTTCGGTGCCCACCAGGTTGCCACTACTGTTGCTGAGCCCTACGATGGAGCCCAGCCCGTCGAAGAGGTAGGAGAAGGTCCCGGAGGGCGTGCGCTCATCGACCAGGTTGCCCCGGTTGTCGTGCGTGTAGTAGGTGGTCCCACTGCTACTGGTCTGGCTGCTGATGCCGAAGGGAGTGTTGACATAAGACGTGCCGTCGGCCCGTACTTGCTGGTTCTGATCCGCACCACTGTAGGTCATGGAGATGCCGTTGATCGAGGTGGTCTGGTTTTTCGCGTTATAGGTGAAGTTCTCATTTCCTGCCGAGATGTTGGTCAGCTTCCCATTGGCATCATAGCTGTAGCTCACCCCCGCCGAGGTCGAGGTCAGCTCGTTGGCCGCGTTGTAGTTGTAGTTCGTGGTGGTCCCGTTGATGGTTTGCTTGTTGCGGTTGCCAGCCTTGTCGTAGAAATATTCGAATTCGTTGACCTGGCTGGAGCCCTGGGTGACGGTGTCCTCGGCTAGCCGGTTCATGCTGTCGTACTGATAGCTGTTGGGTTGCCCGTCATGCTCTGGCGCATGTGCGTGCCTCCGTAGGTATAGCTGTAGCCCGAGAGGGGGGTTCCGCCCGCGTTCTTGCCCGTGATGGCCGTCTCGTTGCCGGCATTGTCGTACGTCAGGCTCAGCTTTACGCTGTTGGGATAGGCCGTCGCGGTGCGCCGGTTGTTGGGATCGTAGCTGAAGGTGGTGCTGGCTCCTCCCGGCTCGGTGAGCGTGGTCAGCAGGTTGACCGCGTTGTAGCTGTAGCTCACCTTGCCTCCCTGGTCCGTGAAGCTGGTCAAGTTGCCCACGCTGTCATAGGTCATGCTCAGCGTCA
>WNFX01007109.1_pt1 | contig 17107 bp, 17 predicted proteins | sample 5400111 | NCBI WGS metagenome assembly WNFX01 (sample SAMN13153363, study PRJNA577476) | soil metagenome | isolation source: 40 cm soil or saprolite under grassland replicate 1 | place: USA:California | collected 2016-06-15 | reverse complement strand
GAGCCATAGCCCGAATGCCTCCGTCCCGCTCCCGGCGCGATCGACGATAATCACGCCCAGCCGGGCGCGGCCGTCGCGCAGAAACTCGACACGCATGAACCCGCTGGCGCTACGCGCGAACCGGGTGCTCTCGAGGGGCGTGACCAGCTCGTGATGCCCGAAGATGCCGGCCCCGCTCACCAGCTCGTAGCGCGCGCTCGTCCCGCCGATCACCTGCAGCGCGTGCTCGTGCCCCGCCGCGTAGATGAACGGAGCGGAACCCGCGAAGGCGCTGTCGAGCGCGGCGCGCATGCGCCCGTAGGCCACGCTCGGGGCGTCCTGGCTCGAGATGCCGCTCTCCCGGGCGGCCGGATACACCGAGCCGATGAGGGGGAGGGGAATCCAGAGCCACGACTTGATGTTTCGCAGCGGGAACAGGTGATCCTGCCACCCGAAGTGCCCGCCGTGCGGGCCGCCGCTCACCAGTGGGTGATGGGCGACGATTACCACGCGGCGCCCGCCGGCCGCGCCCACTGCCGCTCGCAGCGAATCGACCACCTCGCGCTCAGAGTCGGCCGGACACGACGAAGTGGGATCCTGCGGTTTGGGGCCGTCCTGGAGCCACCACTGCGTGTCGAGCGCCACGAGCCGCACGACGTGTCCGACGTCCACGACGGCAGGCCCGGGACAGCCGCCACCCGGCAGGAAGGTCACGTGGGCATCGCCGCGGGCCGCGACGAAACGCTCCTGGCGCCGGATCGCGTCCCAGCCGCCCCGCCCCATGCTCTCCCAATCGTGATTGCCGGGCACGAAGAAGCCACGGGCGCCGCTCGACTCGAGGACGTGCAGCTCCTGCGTGAGCGTCCGCTCGGCCGTGGCTCGATTGGGCGCGGCCGAGTCCGGCATGCCGGCCGGGTAGACATTGTCGCCCAGGAATACGATGACGGGGTGTGGCACGGCAGCCGCCGCAGCCCGGAGCGCGAGGAGCACCGGCTCCGAATCGGGCGGCGCCGGCCCACCCGCGTCCCCGATGAGAAAGAGCGTGACGTCGATTTCCGCCGGGGGTGCGGGCGACGCCGCGGCAGCGGGGCCCACCGCCCTCGCGTGGCCACATCCGTCGAACCCGATGGACAGCGAGGCCAGGAAGGCAAGTCGCCACGCCGGAGACCGCACGCTTCCCTAGCGCTTCTTCAGGCCGCGGAGCGACCGGTACTCGGCGGCGTCGACGGGAGGACTGCCGCGCCCCTTGAGGGCGTCGAGCAGCGTCCCGGGCAGAAAGGCATCCCGGAGCCGAAGCAGGTACTCGAGCGTTGACCGGCCCTGCTCGGCCGGCACGATTTCGGCCAATCGCCAGCGCTCGGCCTGGATTTCCAACAGCTCCTCGACGAGTCGCTGAGCCGCTTCCGGCTGCGTCGTGTGAACGAGCAGCATGCCGTTGAACCGGTCCGCTTTCTTGTCGCCGGAGCGGGCCATCACGTAGGCCTGCAGTCGGGCGGCACGGTCCGCGACTTCCTCGAGCTCGTGGGGCGCGAGGGCCGCGAGCAAGTCGGGATCGCCGACGGCCAGCGCGGCGGAGGATCGCCGGCGTGGGCCGAGCAGCCCCTCGGCGGGGGAAAGCGCCGGCACGCGCCCCCGCTGGTCCGCGTAGATATTCCCCACGTTGAGCTCCCACAGCGCGAGCACGACGACGTTGAACATGACAGACATCACCGCCGCCACGGTCGGCGAGAAGACGCCGGCGGCGACGCCGACGGCGAGGGCGAGGAAGATGTAGACGGCGTCCTTCGTATCCTTGAGGGTATTGCGGAACCGTACCGCCGCGACGATCGCCGCGAGCGTGAACGCGAGGGCCAGGCTGTTCTGCACCAGGATCACCGTGGCGGCTACGGTCATGGGCAGGATGATGACGGTCTGCACGACCGACTGGTCGTATCCCGAGCGCTGCTTGGTGAGCATGTACACCCAGGAGACCGGGAGCACGAGCAGCAGCGCCGTGAGCATCGACAGGAACGTGACGAGCGCCCACTGACCCTGAGACAGCGTTCCGGCTGCCGCGGTCGCTTCCTCGACCAGGCGGTTACGACTGGCGACGGTCTCCAGGAGGGAGATCTCCCGGAACCGGTCCAACAGCTGGGGGATTCCCGGCGCGACCCTGATCAGCAGCCATACGGCGAGGCCGAGCAGCACGTAGTACGCCGCCAGCCGTAGGTAGGGGGAGCTCCGCACAGTACCGCCGCTGTTCACGCAGAAATTGTAGCGCGCGGGACGGAATCGGCCAGGGGCCCGTCGCGACTCTCCCCCGGCAGAGTGGGGACGGCTAGTTTCCGCGCATGGTCGACGTGCTGGACACCTTGCGCGCGAGCCTGGCACCCCGTTACGACGTCGAGCGCGAGATCGGCGCCGGGGGCATGGCCCGGGTGTTCCTGGCGGTGGAGCAGCATCCGCATCGCCGGGTGGCGATCAAGGTGCTCGACCCGGAGGTGTCCACGCGTCTGTTGCGTGAGCGGTTCATTCGTGAAGTGGACCTCTCCTCGAAGCTCAGCCATCCTCACATCGTGCCCATCTTTTCCGCCGGGGAAGTCGACGGGCTGTTCTACTACGTCATGCCGTACGTCGAGGGGGAGTCGCTGCGGCATCGCCTGCTCCGGGAGCGCCGGCTGCCGCTCGACGACGCGCTGCACATCGCGCGCGACGTCGCCGACGCGCTCGCCTTCGCGCACGCGCAGGGCATCATCCACCGCGACATCAAACCCGAGAACATCCTGCTCTCGGGCGAGCACGCGATCGTGGCCGATTTCGGGATCGCGCGCGCCATCAGCGCCGCCGGGAGCCTCACGCTCACGCAGGCGGGCCAGCAGATCGGGTCACCCGGCTACATGAGCCCGGAGCAGGCGATGGCCCTCGGCAGTCTCGACGCACGGACCGACATCTACAGCCTCGGCTGCGTGCTGTTCGAGATGCTGGCGGGGGAGCCGCCCGTGGCGAGCATGACGGAACGCCGGGTGCACAACTGGACGGCGCTGGAGACGAGCCCAGCCCTGCACGGAGCCCACGCTGGGGTCGCGCGGGCCGTCAAGCACGCGATCTCACGGGCGCTCGCCCCAGTGCCCGATGACCGGTTCCCCACCGTGACCGAGTTCGCGGCGGCGCTCGGGGCACCGGCCTATCGGACGAGCGTGCCGACGCGCGGCGTCTTCGCCGGCCGGCGGGGGCAGAGAATCGCGCTCGGCCTGGGGGGCGCGGTGGTCCTGCTCGGCGCCGGCGCCGCGGTCGGGCTGTTGGGCCATCGCGGGCCGCCACTCAACGACCGTCGCGTCGTGGTGGCGGTGATCGAGAACCATACCGGGGACGGCTCGCTCGACAACGTCGGGCACATGGCGGCCGATTGGGTGACGCAGGGCCTCGCCCAGACGGGCCTGGTCGAGGTCGTGTCGTCCATGTCGGTGATGAGCTCCTCGGTCGCGCCGGGGGAGCACGGCCCCGGCCATCTCGACGCCGCCGGGATTCAGACCCTGGGGCGCGAGACGGGCGCGGGCACCGTGGTCTCCGGCGCATACTATCGGCAGGCGGACAGCATCCGGTTCCAGGTCCAGATCTCGGCCGCGAAGGACGGCACGGTGTTGCGCGCGCTCGAGCCGGTCGCGGGGCCGATCGCGCAGCCGCTCGCGGCTGTGGAAGTGCTGCGGCAGCGGGTGATGGCCACGCTCGCGACGCTGTTCGACTCGCGCTTGAGTTTGTGGGCCAAGGCCGCCGGTCAGCCTCCCACATTCCCCGCGTACCAGGAGTTCATCCAGGGCCTCGACCGCATGGTCCAGTTCGACTCGCGGGGCGCCATCGGCCATTTCCGGCACGCCGCGCAGGAGGACACGACCTTCCGACTCCCGCTGATCTTCGCGGCGCACGAGCATATGGACCTCGGGGAGTTCGCCACGGCGGACTCGATCGCGCACGCGGTGGAGCGTTCTCCCGGTCGTCTCTCGCCGCTCGACCAGCATTACCTCACGTGGGTGCTGGCCCAGACCCGGGGCGACCGCCAGCGCGCGCTCGAGACGGCGCGCGAGATGGCCGCGATGGCGCCCAATTCCGAGACGCTGTGGCTGGTGGCGCAGTGCGCGCTGGCGCTCAATCGCCCGCGCGAAATGATCGCGGCCCTCACTGCGCTCGGGCCCGATCGCGGCCTGTTCCGCGGGTCGTCCGTCTACTGGTACTACCTGACCTTCGCCTACCACCTGGTGGGTGATCACCGCCGCGAGCTGAAGGAGGCGCTGGAAGGGCGGCGGCGCCATCCCACCGACTTCGCCGTGCTGGCGGCCGAAGTCCGGGCACTCGCCGCCCTGGGACGGGTCGGCGACGTGAACGAGCGGCTGGTCGAGGCGCCGAGCCTCCCGCCCCAGCCGGGGTGGTCCCCTGCGGACATCGCCCTCTTGGCGGCGCTCGAGCTGGCGGCGCACGATCACCGGGCCGACGCACCCGGTGCGGGCCTGTGGGCCGTGCGTTGGCTGGAAGGCCGGCCGGCCGCCGAGGGGCGCTCGGTGGCGAACCGGTTCCGTCTGGCCCTCGCCTATTACGTGGGGGGGCGGGTCGACGACGCGCGACGCCTACTCGAGGGTCTGGCGGCGGAGACGGCGCGCGGGGCGCCCGACTACGCCAGCATGCGGTGGATCGCCGCCATCGCGGGCGACAGGCCCGATCAGTTGACGCCACTGGGTTTTCTCGGAGTGGTGGCGGCGCGCGAGGGGAACCGCACTGAAGCGCTCCGCCTCGACCGGACGCTGGAAGCGATGAGCCCCCGCTATCTCTACGGGAGACACACGATGTGGCGGGCGCGGATCCACGCGGTGCTGGGCGAGCGTGATCCTGCCGTCGCGCTGGTGCAGGAGGCGTTCGCGCAAGGGTATCCGCGCGGCGGGGTGATGCACCTCTACCCGTCGCTCTGGTCGCTGCGGGACTACCCACCGTACCAGGAGCTGCTGACACCGAAGGAGTAAGTATCCGGCGGTCGGCCAAGCACGTATCTTGGAGCGCGTCTCTTCCCAGGGGTACTTATGCGTTTTCTGGCTCTCAGTGGACTGCTGGTTGCGCTCTCCGCTGGCCGTGCGGTCAGCCAGCGGCTACCAACCCCGCTCGCGTCGACCCGCACCCACCATTCTCTCGGCGCCGCCATCCCCGCACGGGTCTCGCCGGAGCCAGGCATCCACTCGCCACTGCTTGCGGCGGCGGGGCTCGGATTGCTGGGCTGGGGCGTCGGCGCACTCACCGGATATGCGGTTAAGGGTGATTGCTTCGAGGAGTTCTGCGGGTTCGAGGAGATTTTTTATGGCGGCGCTGCCGGCGGTGGGCTGGGCGTCGCCGTCGGCGCGCATCTCGGCAACCGCAGACGCGGCAGCGTCGCCCTCGACGTGCTCACCTCGGGCGCCGTGTGGGGGCTTGGATACGCCGTGATGCGCTCCTTCGCCGACAACAGTGACGAAGCGGGCATAGTGCTCACGGCCATCGTGTTGCCACCAACGCAACTCGTGGCCACGGTCCTAGTCGAGCGGGCAAGCGGCCGTTCGCGCGCCGATCGGCCTCAGGCCCCCTAATCGTCTTCTAACAAGCGCTTGGCAGCATGCCGAGATAGCTTGCGCTGCGCCAGCATCGTTGGAGACCTGATGCACCGTCGCGCCCTGATCATTCTCACACTTGTTCTTCCCTCCGTGCTGGCAGGCCAGTCGCCGCCCACTCCGGAGTTGCCGGATGCCGTCATGCTGCAATTCATCACGTTTGCCGACATCTTCGGGAGTCGGCTCGTCGCGGCCTTCGATTCCATCCCTGCCGCCCGATACGACTACCGGCCTACCCCGTCACAACAGACCATCGGCTATATCGCCCAACACCTCGAGGATGCGAACTACAGCCTGTGTGAGCGCCTCGGGATCCTGAAGCACCCTAGGACTCCAAAGGATTCGGTGTCGGACACCGTCAAAGCGCACTGGCCGAAGGACACCCTCGTCGAACGTCTGGAGGCCTCACTCCGCTTCTGCGACACGGCCATGGAGCGCGTGGGGAAACTCGAGTCGCCGGCGCTTGCGCGCTCGTTGCTCGCGTTCGAGACCGATTTGGCAGAGCACTACAGTCAGATCTCGAGCTACATGCGACTGCTCGGCATGGTGCCTCCTTCGGCGCTGCCGCAGAGGGCGCGCGTGGCGATCGAGTTGCCGGCATCGGCGCTGTCACCATACGTCGGCGTCTACGAGCTCGCGTCGGGCCTGGAGCTCGACGTCACGCTGCAGAACGGGGCGCTCCACATCAGGTCGAGCATAGGCAGCGCTGCGGTGCAACTCTGGCCCGAGAGCAACAACGACTTCTTCGCCAGGGGCGCGGACGCACAAGTCACCTTTGTTCGCGATGCGAGTGGCGCGGTATCGGGCCTCGTCCTGCACCAGTATGGCCGCGACCGGCGGGCGAAGAAACGGCGATCGTGAAGGTGCCTTGCGGCCTTGTGAGCTCGGGCGTTAGGCAGCGCCACTCAATCCCATTTGGCACCCGCGGACAATAGCGCCCCTGGACATCCTCCTTCCGATCACTGGGCCGAGGTAAAAAGATGAAGAACGTTGACCGGCGATATCGCGGGCGAAGGGCATGTCGAATACTTGATGATGTACCGCAGCGACGGCTCGGCCACGTTCGTCGGCCTCGAGCGGGTCGTCGGGCACGTTGCAGGGAAAGCGGGCAGCTTTGTGCTCCAACGCACTGGCGTATTCGAGAGCGGCGCGGCGAAGGAGTCTTATTTCGTCATCCCTGGGTCCGGTACCGGAGAGCTTCGAGGCCTGCGCGGCGAAGGCACGTCGGCTGTTGGGCACGGGACTGAGCATCCTCTAACGCTGAACTATGAGTTGAGCTAGGAGGCTCTATGAGCCCAAAGACGGGTACACAGAAGTCCGCCAAGAGCGCCAGCGTGACCGGCAGGGCGGTCAAGGGATTCACGGACGAGGAACGAGCCGCAAGGATCGGCGCGCTCGTGAAGAAAGCGGTGAGCTGAAGTCAAAGCGGCCAAGCTTCACACAGGAGGAACCTGTTATGAAGAGCAAAGGCTTGGGGACGATTGCTATCGTGACGGCACTCGTCAGTGCGTTGGGCGGCAGCGCCCTGTCCGCCCAGGACAAGTACACCGTGAAGGTGCCCGGTGGGCTCGCGTTCTCCGAGTTCAGGGGATACGAAAGCTGGAACGTTGTCTCCATCAGTCAGGACGGAGGCCTGCTTGCGGCGATCCTCGCCAATCCCGTGATGATCGCCGCCTACCGGGCGGGCGTTCCTGGCAACGGCAAGCCGTTTCCCGACGGCTCCAGAATGGCGAAGGTCCACTGGAGCCCGAAAAAGTTGGAGACGTTCCCCGCAGCGACGGTGCCGGGCACGCTGCATGACGTCGACTTTATGGTGAAGGACAGCAAGAGGTTCGCGGACACCGGCGGGTGGGGATGGGCCGTGTTCAAGTATGAGGCCGCGTCCGGGAGGTTCACGCCCGGAACCTCGGCCGACGCGCCGCCGCAGGGGAACGACGCCAAGTGCGGATTCGCCTGCCACACGATCGTGAAGACGAGAGACTACGTCTTCACGGATTACGGGACGCGCTGAACGGGAAGCAGGATTATCATGATCATGAGCATTGAGGCACAGGTCATCCTTAGTGCCATTGTTGTCGGTATTGGCGCGACCATTGCGATAGACCTTTGGAATCTATTCCTCCAGCACGCATTCAGTATTCCATCGCTCAGCTACTGCCTGCTCGGACGCTGGCTTCGCCACATGCCGGAGGGCACCTTCAGGCATGCGAGTATTGCCGCTGCATCACAGAAATCTTTTGAGTGCACGGCTGGCTGGATTGCCCACTACACTATCGGTGTCGTGTTCGCGGCTGTGTTTGTCGTTCTTTTATCCGCTGACTGGCTTGCGCGACCAACCTTGCTGCCGGCACTGCTCTACGGCATTGCCACCGTAGTATTCCCATTGTTCATCATGCAGCCGTCGTTCGGCCTCGGCATTGCTGCATCCAGAACACCCAATCCAGCGCAGGCCAGACTGAAGAGCCTTGGAACACATGCCGCATTCGGAGCGGGGCTGTACGCCTCTGCACTCGGTCTGCGCTACGTCCTGCAACCTCATTTCTAACCATGTGTTGCACCTGCTCCTAGCGCCCGCGCTCCTCGTCGCGCAGGCCTCCGCGCCGCCGTGCAGCGCCTTGTGCCTCTCCCGGCGCGCCCTCGACGCCCTGGCGGCGGGCCGCTACCCCGACTATCTGAACTACGCCCAGAAGCTCGCAGAGCGGGCCCCCGACCACCCCGGCGTGATCTACGCCGTCGCACGCGGGTACGCTCTCGTCGGTAAGCCCGCGGCCGCCCTGCGTTGGCTCAGGCGCCTCGCGAATCTCGGTGCTACGCGAGACGTTGATTCCGATTCCGCATTCGCTGGGCTGCGTGCCTCCTCCACGTTCCGCGCCGTTCGGAGTCGCCTTGAGGGCAACCGGGCCCCAATTCTTCGCGGCGCACTCGCGTTCGCTCTCCCAGACTCCGATCTCCTGCCCGAGGCACTCGCCCACGATCCGATTACGAAGGGGTGGCTCGTCGGCAGCCTCGCGAAGCGCAAGATCATCCGACTCGCCCAGGACGGGACTGCCTCCGATTTCATCTCCAACGACCAGCTGCTTCGCGTGGTCGGCATTCACGTCGATTCTGCCCGCGCGCTTCTGTGGTTCGCCACCTGGGCGCCGCGGGCCGCGGGCTCGATACCGCCGAACGAGATCGTAAGCCAGACCCGGCTCTTCAAGTGCGACTTGCGGACCGGGCACATTGTGCGGAGATACGTCCCCCCTGACTCGGGACGCAGTCATCTGTTCAATGATTTGGCGATAGCCACGAACGGCGATGTGTTCATCACCGACACCGACCAAGGGTCGGTGTACCGTGTCCCCTTCGACGCGGATACCCTTGAGCTCTTCCTCTCCCCGGACCCGGAGCGATTCTCGGACGCGAATGGCATCACGTTGTCCGGGAACGACCGTGCCCTCTATGTTGCGTTCGTCGAAGGTATCGCGCGCATTGACCTCCGCACCCGGGCGATCATCCGTCTGCCCCTCCCCCGCACAGGGGGAAGCGCCGCCGCCATCGACGGCCTTTACTGGTATCGCGGGAGCCTGATCGGAGTTCAGCACCTACCCGGCCTCGAGCAGGTCACGCGCTACGATCTTGCCCCCGACGGTCGTTCGATCCGTCACATCGACGTCCTCGAGCGTGCGGACAGTTTACTCCGTCTGCCGACCACGGGCGCTATAGTCGGCACTCACTTCTACTACATTGCGGACAGCCAGTTCGACCGGCTGGGCGACGACAACCGCCTGGCTCCAGCGAGCCGATCGCCGGCGCCTCTATCGACGGTGCGCGTGTTGACCCTTCCAGAGCATTAGTGGGCGCTCTTCGTGGAGGTCGGGACTCGCGGCAAGCCATAGGAGCCGTCTTGACAGGGCTGCCCGCCGCTTCTGACGCTGCTGCCTACGGCGATCACAGCCCGTCGGGCGCAAGCTTGAGCGCGAGCAGGCGCTCGGCCTTCTCGTCCATGTACAGCACTTTGCGCCGCAACACCGAGTCACGCGTCGCGCGGATCTGCGCCAGGACGTCCCCGGGCTTGAGCAGCAGCGCGGCAAACAGCTCAGCCCGATCCTCGTGGGGGAACGTCTCCGCGTACGCGTTGAGGAATCCCGGCTTGCCGCTGCCAAACGCAAGTTCCATTAGGTCCGGGGCGTAGCTGTTGGAGTAGCCGCTGAATTGCCGGTCCCAATCCGCATCTGCGCGCGTGCTGAAGCGGACCTCCGCCAGATGATACAACTCGTGCAGCGTGGTTCTCTCCAGGAACGCGGGGTTGCTCCTGCCCACGTCGAGCATGAGGAGATCGAGCGGGGGCACGGGGATCCCACCGATGGGCCGGTCGCCCGCCTTTGCGCCACCGCAGAGAATCACGTAGCGCAACCCCAGCTTGCGGACCGAGAGGTAGGACAACCGGGTCAGGGCCTCCGCAACGGGTTGGGCAGCGGTGGCGCTGCGGTCAAGCGTGAGCGCGCCGCAGAAGTAGTGGCCGCTGCCGGGTCGTACATCTTGTTCCACGTAGCCGATCCGGATGCCCAGCGTGCCCAGGTGGTAGTCGACGTCCCTGACACCCACCAATCGCAGGCCGGGGAGCTCGGTTTCCCGGGCCGCTTCCATGTCCGCGGCGCTCTGCCCGCGCGCCGCATCAGGCCACGCGAGCGCGATCAAGGCGCCGTAGATGAGATGACGCGGGCTATTGCGGATGGGTCACCTGCCGGACGAAGTAACGGCTAACATGAGCCAACGCGGCGACGACGGTCAAGTGGAATACGCCGTCCACTGCCTTGCGCCGGCGGACGAGTCACCCGCAGCTTAAGCACGGCATGAACGAGCACGTCACCCTCATGCACCCGGACCCGCGTGACCCGTCGGCTCGAGGGATCTCGTCGGGATTTCCGGTCGATCTGCTCGGCCAGTCTGCCGGCCGCCTCCGCGTCCTCGCCCTGCTGTACGCATTTGTCTTCTTCATGGCCGGAATCTTTCCCGCGCTGCTGTTCCCGAGCGATCGGGCCCGATTCCTCGGGAGCTTCCTACAGTGGGGCCCCAGCGTGATCGCGATCGTGGTAGCGTTGCTCGTCGCGGCGGTGATCCGGAGTGCGCGCCTTCCGCTTCCCACGGCGATGAACATCGGCCTGGCATTCGAGATCGCCAGTAGCTACGCCATCGCCGCGGCCGAATTCGCCGATCCGATGGCACTCGAGATGAGCCGCGGCATGATCGGGCTCTCGTGGGTTGCCGTATGGATCGTGCTGTTCACGGTCGTCGTGCCAACCCCACCGCGCCGGGCGGTGTTGGCCGCCCTGGCCTCGGTCAGCTCGGTCCCCGTCATCATCGGGCTGATGATGGCGTCCGGCACCACCTCCCTCAGGCTGGACCCGGGACAGTTCTTCTTCGGGCTCGTGTTCCCCTATCTCCTCGTGGTGGGCATGGCCTATGTGGGCGCCCGCGTGGTCTACCATCTGGGCACCGAGGTCAAGCGCGCCCGAGAGCTGGGGAGCTACAGCCTGGAGGAGAAGCTCGGCGAAGGGGGGATGGGCGAGGTCTGGCGAGCCCGGCATCGCATGCTGGCAAGGCCCGCCGCCATCAAGCTCATCCGGCCCTCCTTCGCGAGAGACGGGCGTGGCGGAGTGTCGGACGAAGCCGTGCGCCGCTTCGAGCGGGAGGCCCAGGTGATCGCCCGCCTCCGCTCACCCCATACGGTGGAGCTCTTCGATTTCGGGATAGCCGACGACGGCGCCTTCTACTACGTCATGGAGCTGCTCGACGGCCTCGATGCGGACTCGCTGCTCCGGCGCTTCGGACCAACCCCGCCCGAACGCGCCATCTACCTGCTTCGCCAGGTCTGTCACTCGCTGTCAGAGGCCCAGTCGTGCGGCCTGGTTCATCGCGACATCAAACCCGCGAACATCTTCCTCTGCCGGTACGGCGAGGAGTACGACTTCGTGAAGGTGCTGGATTTCGGCATTGTAAGGACAGTCCGCGACGCCGAGGACACGAGCGCGGTGCGCACGCGGGAGAACGCGGTCCAAGGTACGCCGGCGTTCATTGCCCCCGAGCAGGCGATGGGAAGTGATTTGGACGCGCGTGCCGACATTTACGCGACCGGCTGTGTGGCCTACTGGCTCCTGACCGGGCAATTCGTGTTCACCGCCGAGACCCCGATGGGGCTTCTCGTGCAGCACGCCCAGACGCCGCCTACGCCTCCATCTGCCCGAACGGACCTGCCGATTCCCACGGCCCTCGATGAGCTCGTGCTGTCCTGTCTGGCAAAGGACCCCGCGAATCGGCCGCAGTCCGCCCGAGAGCTGTCGCTTCGGTTGGCCGAGGTGGACGGTGCGAGCGACTGGACGCAAGAGCGGGCGCGGGAGTGGTGGGCGACGCACCAGCCGGCGCTGCCGTAAGGACGGACGGCAGAAGCGCACTTCAGAGAGGTGAACCATGAGTTTTCTCCGCCACGTGGCCACGCTCACCATTGCGGCATGCGGACTGGCACTCTCTGGCCCGCATAGAGCATCTCAAACTACAGAACGTAGTGAGTTGCTCAGACCGACGAACGACGTGCACCCGGATGCAGGCTGTCGGGTGCGCGGGGTTTGGGAGCTCGTGTCGGTATCTCAGAATGGAAAGGATCAGCCCCTCGCTGGGTACCGCGGGATGAAAGTGCTGACCGATCGGCATTTCATGTTTGTCGGCCAGGCAGCGAAGCGAGATACGCTACCACTCAAGACCGAACTGGACACGCTGCGGGCATACCAGATGAGTGGCGGGGCGGGTACCTACACCACCAGCGGCACGACGTACGTAGAGCACATCGAGATCTTTGTCATCCCGAGCTGGATAGGGACATCGTTCAGGGCGACATGCCGAATCGAAGGGGGTTTGTGGTATCACAGCTTCACCGACCCGAACGATACGACCGCGGGGCCGGGTCCGTACCAGCATTTCATCGAAGTGTGGCGTCGTCTGGAATAACGTTCCTCCCCTTGCAGAAAACGTTAGTTGCGGTACGTTCGAAATGCGAACCCTGCTGACCACACAGACTGGGAGGGCATGATGCGAAAGATCCTTGGCAGTGTGGCAATGGCTGCTGGACTCACGGCGTTGGCGTCGACACCTGCCTTTGCTGAAACAATAACGCGGACGATCGTGGCGAACGGCTTCACGCTGACCTGTGTCATCACGTACACTGAGATGAACGGTAACGGCAGGATCGACCTGCTGAGGGAACTGTTCTCGATCAGCAACGTCAGCTGCGCCGTGAGTCGCAACCCCTAGCTGGCTGCACGGTCGAGGAACAGGTGCCCGCCTGGCGGGAACCCCGCTTGCTCTCCTGCGCCTTCGTCCTAGGCACGCTGGCTGCCGAGCGCCTTCCAGGTCAGGTGGCGCTGTCCATGCCAGGTGCCGGACCTGGCCCGCTTTATTCGCACATCCGCAGCGTGCAAGACACCCAGTCGAGCGCTCTCTTACGGTTGGAGGATGACTGGGCCGTTGGCCTGATCCACCGTGATGCCGCGGTCTTTCGGCGACTCCTCGCGGATGGGTTCATTTACACCGAGGACGACCGCACCATGAGTCGGGACGACGTGTTGCGAGACATGGTTGCTGGTCCGGATACAGTGAAAACAGCGCACAACGAGGACATGCGTGTTCACCGATTCGGCGCGACGGCGGTCGTAACGGGGTGGTTGGTTGTCGGCGGCCATGGGCCGGGTGGCTCTTTTGATCGTCGGTACCGGTTCACGGATACGTGGGTCCGTCGAGACGCGCGTTGGCAGATTGTTGCGGCGCACGACTACCTCGTCCCGACAACGCACCGATAGCGGAGGAACCCTTGCGTCGGCGCGCGTACCTTATAGGGTCGGGATTCGGCGTCAGTGCCGTGGGCACCTTCCTCTCGGGCCTCGCCCTCGCCGACTGTGGCCTCTTCGGTCCTGCGGCGGAGGAGTTTCTCATCCGCGTCGACAGCATCGCCGCCCCCAGCTTCCTCGCCGCAAGCGACACCCTCACTGCACGCTTCTACGGCGGGATCGGACCGGACGGTTGCTGGGCGCTCGCCCGAGTCGACAAACAGATCACCCCAGCAAACCTTGACGTGACGTTCCACGGCGCACACCAGGTGCGTAGTGGTTACGACTGCACCGCTTCACCGGTTGCATTGCATCATGCTGAGGCTGTAGCGCCCCCCCTCGGTACGCCGTTCACGATTACGGTCCACCAACCGGACGGCTCGCTGCTGCGACGCTTCGTGAGTGTGCAGTAGCGCGGTCCCCGGACACCGTCGTCGCCTTACTCGCCTGGTTGGCGGCGAGCTTGTCTGGGGTCATTGTTCCGTCTAGAAACACCCATCCTAACGCGCGGCTTCGCGTCGTCAATGAGCGACGGTCATCCCCACTGCCGAGCGGCTACTAGCGCAGTGAGACCGCGCGGTTCATTCTTGAACGGTCGGTTCATTGTTGAACGGAAGTCCGCCGGCATCCCCAGGGGCGCCCTGCTGGTCCGCGCGTGTGCGGCACGCGCCTGTCGCGATCCCGAAGGTCGAAGGCCACTGATTGCATGAGCCCGGTCCGCCACGTCTCCTCGCCGCGCCTGCTCACCCAGACGGCGCCGGCGGAACGCCCGCCGGGCGCGTGGCGCTACACCTCGCACCTGGCGCTGGTGCTGTCGGGCGGCGGCGCCCGTGGGGCCTATCAAGTCGGCGTCCTCGCCGGGCTCGCGGAACGCTTACCCGGCCTCGAGTTCCCGATCCTCAGCGGCATGTCGGTCGGCGCCATCAATACGTTCTATCTGGCCGCGCACCCTGGCCCGCTCGCCGCCGCCGTGGACGGCCTGCGGGCCGAGTGGGACCGCCTGACCAGCGACAGTGTGTACCGCGTCCGGCCGCTCCGGCTCGCGCGCTCGATGCTGCGTTGGGCCTGGCACGGCGCGACCGGGCGGCGGCGTGGCCCGGTCGCCATCCACGGGCTCGCCGACACCGAGCCGCTGCGCACGTTCCTGGCACAGTGTGCGCATCCGCGGGGCATCGCCGCGAACATCGCCTACGGGCGGCTCCGCTCGGTCGCGCTCAGCGCCACCTCGTACACCACCGGACGCCCCGTCACGTTCGTGCAGGGGGCCTCCGACACTCCCACCTGGGATCGAGCGCACGGCACGGCCGTCCCGACCGCCCTCACACTCGATCACGTGATGGCGTCGGCGGCCCTTCCGATCGTGTTTCCGGCCGTGCGCATCGGCGCCGAGTATTACGGGGACGGCGGCATTCGACAAACCGCGCCGCTCGCCCCTGCGCTGCGCCTCGGCGCCCGGGCCGTCGTCGCCATCGGGCTGACGACGCCCCGCGGGGCCGCGTCGGCCGCGGGCCCGCGCGATTACCCGAGCGCGGCGCAGGCGCTCGGCCTCTTGTTCGACGCCGTCTTCCTGGACGCGCTGGAGGCCGACGCGGAGCGTGTCGACCGCGTGAACGTCCTGCTCGCCGCACTCCCATCGGGCACCCCCGCGCCGGACGGGTTGCGACCGGTGGAGTTGCTGTTGCTGCATCCCACGCGAGACCTGGCGGATCTGGCGGCGGGGCAGGAGAAGCTCCTGCCCCCGCGGGTACGCCGGATTGTCCGCGCCATGGGTGGGCAGCGGGAAGCGGCATCCGAGTTCCTGAGCTTCCTCTTGTTTCATCCGGTGCACACGGCGCGGCTGGTGGAAGCGGGATACGAGGACGTCCGCGCCCAGTGGCCGGCAATCGAGCGGTTCTTCGAGAAGCTCGAGCGGGTGGCGAAGACATGAGACGGAGGAAGGGCCTACATGTCGCCGGATACTGACGTCCTCGTCGTCGGGGCCGGTCCCACGGGGCTGATGCTCGCGAACCAGCTGGTCCGGCGCGGCGTACGGGTACGGATCATCGATCGGCACGCCGGTCCGGCCCGCGAGTCGCGGGCGCTGGGCGTGCAGGCACGCACACTGGAGATCTACGCGCACTTGGGGCTGGCCGACCAGGCGGTCGCACTCGGCAAACGTGCCGACGGCGCCGCCCTGTGGGCCCAGGGGCGGCGGGCGGCGCGAATCCCACTAGGTGACATCGGGCGCGATCTGAGTCCGTATCCGTTTCTCCTGGTCCTGGGGCAGGATGACAACGAACGGTTGCTAGGGGATGCCCTTCGCGCCCACGGGATGGCGGTAGAGTGGAAAACCGAGCTGGTCGGCGTCGCGCAACGTAGCGATCAGGTGACGGCGAGGCTCAAGAACCCGGACGGGACGCACGGCGATGCCACCGTCCCGTGGCTCGCCGGCTGCGACGGCGCGCGCAGCAGCGTCCGCCAGCTCAGCGGGATCGCGTTCGAGGGCGCGCCGTACCAGCACGTGTTCTTCGTCGCCGATGTGCAGATGACGGGCTCGATGGTACCCGACGTGCTCAACGTGTATTTGTGGCGCAGCGGATTTCACTTGGTCTTCCCCATGCGCGGGACCGATCATTGGCGCATCGTCGGCATCCTGCCCCCTCACCTGCGGGGGCGGGACGACCTGACGTTCGAGGACACCATTCCATCACTGCGCCACGAAGCGGGGGCCGAGCTTTCCTTCCAGTCGTGCAACTGGTACTCCACCTACCGCATTCATCACCGGCGCGCGGCCCGGTTTCACGACCGCCGCTGTTTCCTGCTCGGCGACGCGGCGCACATCCACAGTCCGGTGGGCGGGCAGGGCATGAACACCGGTCTCCAGGATGCGTACAACCTGGCGTGGAAGCTCGCGCTGGTCGTGTCGGGACACGCGGGCGGCGCGCTGCTCGACTCCTACGAAGACGAGCGCCTCCCGGTCGCCAACCACCTCCTGAAACGCACCGACCGGTTGTTTTCGCTCGTGGTCTCCGACAGTTGGCTGGCGGGGCTTGTCCGCACGCGGATCATGCCGAAGATCATGGGGCTGGCCCTGCGTACCGCCGCCGTGCAACGGATCTTCTTTCGCACCATCTCCCAGACGGGCATTCGCTACCGCACCAGTCCGCTATCGGAAGCACTGGCGGGCTTACCTGAGGACGGTCCGCGCGCCGGCGATCGGTTCCCGTGGCTGCGGCTCAAGTTCCGGCGGAACGGGCCCACTGAAGACCTGTTCGCCAAACTCGACGACACCAGATTCAACCTGCTCGTGATCGGGCAGAGTGCGCCTCCGGGCGGGCTCCGGGAACTCGGCGACCTGTTACGCATCCACGAGGTTCCGAGCGAGCCTGCTAATGATCGAGAGCTCGCGCGCGCACACATTCCGCGCGTTTCTTTCTATCTGCTGCGTCCCGACGGCCACATCGGCCTTGCGGGAACTCGTCTGGAGACGGCGGCGGCAGTCCGATACGTCTCCGAGCGTCTGCAGTGGCGAGGGAATGGTGCGTAACCCGTTGAAAAAGCTCGCGGAAGCGGCTAGGATTGCTGCGAGGGGGCGACAGGCTTCGACGGGTTTGGCGAGGATATCGCTGCGTGCCCAGGTTGTCAGTCACCTGGTAAAACCACTGGCACAATTCATAACTGCCAATT
>WNFX01009469.1_pt1 | contig 17108 bp, 14 predicted proteins | sample 5400111 | NCBI WGS metagenome assembly WNFX01 (sample SAMN13153363, study PRJNA577476) | soil metagenome | isolation source: 40 cm soil or saprolite under grassland replicate 1 | place: USA:California | collected 2016-06-15 | reverse complement strand
CCGTTGTTAGAATCGGATTCAGAGACGTGAGCAAAAGAAATCTAGATGGAATATCACGAGTCTTCCCGAAGGGAGGGAAACTTGTTATCGACGAGAAGCCTATCGACGACCTGGGCGGAGTAGTGGCAACAGATCCTGAGGGCAGAGTCGTCTTCAATAACACCTTCAAGTCTCGACTCGAGAGACTCGACAACCAGCTTCTCACACTGATATCGTCTACAGTTTTTGGCGGATAGCTTCTCAGATGCTAAGGCCTGAACGCATGCAGCAAGTCAGCATCATAGTAGCGAAGGATCAGCTGCCTAACCTTCTGGGATATGCTGGCTCCAAGAGACTCTTCCATCTCACAGAGATTGAGAATGATAGTATTCCTGAGGGAGCAAAGCGCTATGAGGCACTTGAACTCCAAGCCAAGTCCTCCACGATAAGGAGCCGACTAACAACTCTCACCACAGCCCTCAAGGTCTCCGAGGCGACCTTCGAGAATCTCGATGCGCCAGTCAATAACATCGAGGCACTCACAAGATTTCTTGACGAGGAGACAGGGAAGCTTGAACATTCGGTCCGAGAACTCGAGGGTGCCGAAGGGAAGCTCCAGACAGAGAAAGAACAGGCCTCAGAACTCTCACGATTCCTCTCAGGCCTAGAAAACGTCGGAGTGTCCCTAGACGCGATAGCTGGCCGCGGATTCCTCACAAGCCTCGTCGGAGAAGCCAGCCTAGAAACAACCCCCATACTCCAGAAGGATCTCGACCGGATAACACAAGGCAATCTAATCTTTGCCCTTACGAATACATCAGAGGAAACCCAGACCTTCCTTGCAATCTTCCCGGCGGCCTTCCAAGATGACGCCAAACAAGTGACTACTGCTCTAGGCGCGAAGCTCGGCCCACCGTGGACAGGTCTACCGTCAGATCCGAGGAAGGCGAAAGAAGCGATTGACCTCCAGCTAGCAAACTTAGAGAAAGAATCGAAGAACCTTGAAGAGACGAGAGCAAGAATCGCAAAAGAGTACGCTCCGAGAATCAAAGCCCTAGCGATACTGTCAGAAATTCTCGACGCCAGAACAAAAGCTCTAGGGGGATCGTCATCGACGGAGTCAACAGTCCTATTCCAGGCTTGGATCCCCAAGACTCAAGTCGAATCAGTCGCAGCGGACCTATCGAAGGCGACCAGCGGACTCGCCTCAATCTACGCTGAAGATACGAAGAGTCGACCCCACAATTCAGCCGAGGAGTCAGCATCAAACAAAGATCTGCAACCTCCAACTCTTGTCAAGACTCCAGGATGGACCCGACCGCTCCAATCCATCGTCGACAACTTCGGCATCCCATCATACTCGGAGACGAATCCGACGCCATTCATGATTCTCACATTTCCACTAATCTACGGTCTCATGTTTGGAGACATCGGCGAGGGTCTCCTCTTCCTCGCCTTCGGATTCTTCCTCCTATACCTCAAACGGAAGAAGGTCAAGGTCTTCGAGATAGGCCAAATATTCGTCAATGGCGCCGAGCTCGTGATCATGCTTGGAATAGGCGTGACAATTTTTGGGTTCGTATTTGGAGATTTCTTCGGATTTGAGACGCGCGCCATATTCAGCCCCATCGGAGGTGCGTTTCACAATCCACCCGACATCAGTAATCTGCTTCTCTACATGGAGTTTATTTTGTTCTTCGGAGTAGCCCATTACCTGTCTGGTCTCTGCATTAGTGCCTACAACAAGATCCAGAATAGGGAGTACAGGCATGCGTTGCTCGGACCCATCGCGTGGGCCTGGTTCTATGCGTCATTCATCTACGCAGCGGTACTCGTGGTGGAATCCAATTTCAAGTTCTCGGTTTTATTGTCCAATCCACTCGTCGTAGCCTCAGTGTTTGTCCCTCTGTTGTTGATGGGATACGGAGAGGGAGGCCTCCATGTGATGGAGGCTTTCATTGGAGCAGGTAGCAATACACTCTCCTATCTGCGAATCTGGGCCCTCAACCTCGCTGACTTCGCTGTGAAGTTTGCGTTCTTCACTTCGTTTGGAGTTGGTGGAGCGATCTTGGGAAATGCACTAGTTATGATACTTGAGGGTCTTATCGTGTTCGTGCAGACTCTCAGGCTTCACTGGGTTGAATGGTTTGGTAAGTTCTACGAAGGGACGGGCCATTCTTTTACCCCCTACGCAGAGCCTCAGGCTGCGCCGAGCCTTAGGCCTGTTATCTGAGCTTCTTTTCGCAACTCTTTAAGTCGGTGCACGCGCTGAGTCTCGACTCACAACTTCCAGGCAATGAGATTAGGTGATCTTCTAAGTAGTGGAATGAAAAGAAGGATATTCGCAGTTGAAGCTTCCATATTTTCATTGGCAGATTCTACCTGCGACTGTGAAGTGAAAGGAGAAAAAAAGAAAAGAGGGGAGGTTTGTTGAAATCTTGGTAGAGACTTATACGTTGAAGTTGGCTTGGAGGATCTGGTTTCTTCCGACATCGCCTTGTGCTATCTGGGCTCCGTTGACGTAGACTATTGCGTGCCATGCATAGTCGGGAACGGATCCGGACACGGCGACCTGCACGTAGTGACTGCCTGCTGCAAGTTGGGGATATGTGTAGTAAGTGAGGCTTCCACAGTTCCCTCCTTGGGAACTCGGGGTACCAATCTCGTATCCGGACTGGTAGGGTGGCCACCATGGCACCGGTAATGGCCGATCGATTGCAAGCCCAATCGATCTACAATAAATGTCGGTGGTTGGATAGGTGTAGATCTCGATCGTGGTCGGATTCCCAACGTTCACTTGAACGTTAGGCGAATAGTCGCCAAACCAGGTAACGCCATCCTGCACCGTTCTCCACTGGAAATTGTAGACGCCTGTTGTTGAGGGAGCGGTAATGGTGAAGCTGAATGTGTACTGTGAACCCGGTGCGACCGATCCACCCAAGTCGACTCGGCTGAATCCCCAGTTCGTATTGTCTTGCGGGTTCTGACTGCCGAGACGGAATGGATTGTATGGGTTTTGCGAGGGAGGAGTCCAGACTGTCGTTCCGGTGTTCTTCATGGTCACAGAGACTGAAGCCTGCTGGCCTAGGTTCATCGTTGAAGGCGGACCAGACTGAGAGACAAACTGAGCATTGTCCGACAAAGAATTCTGCAACATAGTATTCTCGTGACCGCAACTACCTCCACACATGTCAGTTCCAGTCCAGCCCATTACAAGAATATCTGTTGACGAGAGATATGATAACTCTGGGCCTCCCCAACTCTGCTGGTTGGTGACGTATTTCCCCGAGCTTGGCCAGTTGATAGCATCGGAGCTAGTACGGTCGTTTATCGTATGCGAAGAGTCTGTACCTTGCCAGTCAATATGGTACAATCCCTCGACCGGATTGAAACTGAACGTCGGAGTGGAGCCCGACGTGTCAGGCAAGTCCACCTTATTGGTCCAGGTGGACAAGTCCGTTGACTGAAGTATGTGGATACCTTGTCCTGAGTCGGTATACGAAAGGAAGAACACTCCGTTGACATACCGGATCTCAGGTGACACGTAGCTTCTTATGTTGCCTCCGCCATAGCTGACATCGGACTGTTGTGTCCACGAGCCGCCCTGGTTCGTTGAGGTCCAAATCTCAACAGCAGGGTTCTGAGCGCCACAGCCTTCAGAGAGCGCGGCGATCAAGCGGTGACCGCCTGAGTCGTATGCGATTGATGGTCCGCAGTCATAATTTGGGAACGGAGTTGCCGTGGCCGTCGTCCATGAAGCGCCGTCACTCGTGCTTGAGAGCCAAATACTGCTAGTGCTGCAACTTGCCCCACATCCCGCCCAAGCTAGGTATACGATTTGATTGTCAGGATCGTAGGTCATGTCTGATATCTGCCCGTTGTCAGCCAGATAGCCCACATCATAAGGCCCCGAATAGTGCGCCCCGTCCGTCGAAACTAGGACGTGCATGTAAAACGCTTCGCCATAAGTGCTGCAATAGATGGATGATGGATTTGTGTCAGAGTATTCCAGAAGAATTTTCGAGGCATGTGGACTGTAGACCAGACTTGGCTGAAAACAGCTCGTTTGCGATTGTGAGTTTGCGGTGCCTGTCCATCCTGATGTGGCGTGCGCCATCTTGACCGCGCCGAGGCTTGTTAGGCCGAGCAGTAGAATCACAAAGGCGATGATGATCTTTCTGTTTGACATTTTCAAATATTATTTCTACGACATATCCGTCTTAAACTGGTACGGACAAGACGTAACTACGTACCCGACGTAAGGCAAGGAGATCTCTAACATCGATGACAAACGAGCATGCAATATCCAAGTCTTAGACACAAGTCGAAGAGTGCGCTAAATGACGGATCAATTTAGAGATCGAGCAATCTCTTCTGGGGGCGATAGGGTATCAAACAGCGTCCGATTCGTGGAAGCATAGGACCGAAGGCTGGCCGCGAGGCCTGGACTTATTTTCTCGAAATCGCCTGCAATGACTTGCAGTCTGGAGAGAAATTGGTCGCCTCTCTCGCTGAGAACAAACCTTGACTTCTCGTCACTCTCAGACTTCCGCAAGTGTTCTGTTGAAACGAGCAACTCGACATATTTGGAAGCTCGCTGGAAGTTGAGACCCATTCGCGTGGCGATCATAGTCTTACTGGTTCCTTCCTTTGCCAAAGCCAAAATTCCAACCACAGTCGATATGAGATCTCTCTTTGCATGCCTCATGATGAATACCGCAGAATTTTATATGTCACTATGCGCAATCTGCGCATAAAAGTGCTTCCTAGCTGGAGCAAGTTCGGGAATACTCAAGCTATAGAAATGGATCTTTTAATGCATAATTGGTTCCCCGCATTTTGTGGGAATTTTCGAAGAGCCAAGCGATTTCTTTTGGAAACTCGCTCATTTGAATACGCAGGTACAAAGACAAATTAGATTTTGTGTACTGGATATAGCTTGGTATTGTGCATGGCCGGTGTCATTTAACAATCAGAATTGACCTTATCGAATTGCATGTAGGTTTTCGATAGACTTGCCTCGTCTGAGTTTGAATGATTCGCGATTACAATCATCTAGGCATGTATCTTAGGAACTCTTATCAAGGGGCTCGACAACGATGCTCATCCAATTAGAAAACCGGAAGCTGGACTGGTAAACTAATGGTGACGGTTGACTGTTCTACATTTGCGTCGATAACACTCTGCCCAACCTTCTGGGCAGCCACAGGCGCTGGCCTTAGCGTCCTCTTATCTGCGATCGGAGCAGGAATCGGGATAGGGATATCGGGGCCAGCGATTGCTGGTGCGGGAGTAGAGAGGCCAGAGGTCATGCTGAAGACGTTCATCGCCACAATCCTCGCCGAAGCGCTCGCTATCTATGGACTCGTCGTTGGTCTCCTCTCAGTCTTCCACATTACAAGCAGCCTTCCGATCGAGGGTGGTGTTAGGATTTTCGCGGCGGGTCTTACCATGGGAGCTGCTGCCCTAGGTGCTGGTTTCGGGATAGGTGCGGCTGGGAGCGCCATGGCTTCGGCCACTGCTGAGAAACCAGAGATTTTCTCTAGGGCGGTCGTGTCGCTCATACTGGCAGAAGCATTGGCGATATACGCGCTGGTTACTGCACTGCTACTAGTCTTCGCTGCTTAGCAAGCTGAATCAAGGTGGTTGGGGATACTCTTTCACACCTTGTCGCAGACAATTACCTCATTGCGCTTGTCCGGGGAAAACGAAGTAAGCTCCTCGGGCGCCAGCAACTAGTCGCACTCTCCGAATCCAAGTCTCAAACTGAGATCATCGGACTTCTCGCAGAGGGACCCTACGGACCTGAACTGTCAAAGTTAGGAAGCGAATCTTCAATGATCGAGACAGAGAGGGCAGTCCGGATAGGATACGCTGACTCAGTCATGAGCCTAATCAGAGCCTCAGGTGGAGACACCCGAGAGTTCCTCGTCCAGTACAGGCGAAGGCTCGACGCCTACAGTGTGGCGGGACTTGTCGTGTTCAAAGCTCAGGGAAAGACATGGGAAGAGTACTTAGCAACTCGGCAGCCGCTTGCATTGATGAACGAACAAGAATTGCATAAGCTCTACTCTCTTGATGACCTCTCAACGATAGCACGCGAAGCCGGCGATAGACAACTCGTCAACAGGATGAAAGGATTCTCGATGACAGACATTGAAGGTGAGAGAGCTTCGCTCGTCCGGGATGTCATCAATGGTTGGGGAGAAGAGAGATTCTACAAGTACATCAACAAGAAATTGTCGGGTCCAGACCGGGAGAACTGTCTCCCCATCGCAGGGTCCGCCATTGATATTGCAAATCTCACTATCATCGTTAGGAGCAAGATTATCGGAGCATCGGGGATCAAGGATCACCTGATTCCATCTCACTGGAAGCTCAATCAGAGAGCTATCGACCAACTTCTAGCAGCCACGGATGCGACGCAAGCTCTGGACGTCGCAGCGAGCCATGAATACTACAGTCGAATACTAAGCGGCGCACGCCAGAAGTTTGAAGAATCAAAGTCCCTCTCCTTCATCGAAGTCGCCCTGAGACGATACCAGCTGGATCTAAGCAGACGAGTCTACCTTGGTTTCCCCTACTCTGTAGGAATCGTGCTGGCTTTTCTCATATTGAAGGAGAACGAGGCTAGAAACCTTGCGGCGGTTCTCGCGGGAGTAGCTGCTGGATTGCCTGCAGACGAACTTCGTCCACTCTTAGCCCTTCAAGAATAGGTCTACAGTGCCCAGATCCCCCATCACAATATTGCTGTAAGTTACATCCTAAGGCAATGAGTGCTAGCGTTCTCCTCGAAGGATTATCACGAAACCCGCAGCACTGACCGCCCCTCCAAAGGAATCCGAGGAGAAATCCCAGAGCGTCCCCGAAGACTAAGCTCACGATGGCAACTCCAAACGCGACTTACAGTTTCTTTACGAAATAGTAGTACGTGTATCCGATGCCTCCGATCGCGCTGATCACTAGACCGATTATCGAACCACTGCAAGGAATTAGCGCAGGCGGAGAGATGGATACTCCCGTGCATGATGGTTGTCCCAGAAGTGGCGAAAGCGCCATGCCTCCCAGAAAGTAGCCGAGGATGAGAAACGCGATGGTGTTTGCGCTGAACCCGACTAGCCGGAACGTCGTCTTCTCGTATAGCGGACCTGGAGATTTCCCCTCGTCTTTCAACCTTCGAAACTGGCTTCTACTGATGGATTTTACAATCATCCTCGGTGGAGCTGGCTTGCCTGTGGATGGGATCCGGATTGTCGATCCTTTCAGACACTCAGTTACGCTCGAATGGTTGGGATTTGGATCATTGTGGCTTTTGTTGATCTGACAAACTAGCGTCACAAGTCCAACAGGCACGTACTCATCGTCACCGTTGAGAATGGTTTGAAGGCGCTGATCGTCAATTTCGGCCATCGCCAAAAATTCTCTTAGCCCGACCTCTTCCACGGCCGCTTTGAAGGCTTCCGCGATTTTCAATGTTACCTTCGCTTCTAGGTCAGGCTTACTCAGCTCTACCAACCCCTAGTTAATTGGATTCCATCGCGCCGTCTCTCACAGTAGATAGAGAACCTCGACGGGAGTCTCTTTCTACAGGGTCTAGAGGATTATGATGGCTGCGAGGAAGAGAGGGATGAACACGAGAGATATTGTGTTCAGAAGCTTGATGAGGATGTGCAGGCTGGGACCAGCAGTGTCCTTCCAAGGGTCGCCGACAGTATCTCCGACGACGGTCGCGGCGTGTGTTTCTGTGTTCTTGCCTCCAAAGTGACCCATCTCAACGTATTTCTTGGCGTTGTCCATTGCTGCACCACCCCACATCATCATTATCGCCAAGGGTATAGCGGAAATCGTGGCCCCAACGACCAAGGCTCCCACCGCGGCCCAGCCTAGGAATACGCCCACGACCAAGGGTGCAACCACTGGGATCGCCCCCGGAACGACCATCAACCGCAAAGCAGTTCGGGTGGAAATGTCCACTGCCGCAGCATAGTTTGGCTTAGCAGTTCCCTCTCTAAGTCCCGGAATCTCCCTCAGTTGTCTTCGGACCTCCTCGACCATGCGATACGCGCCGATGCTCACCGCGTTAATGGCAGTCCCTGAGAATACGAAGGGCAACATTGCCCCGATTAGCGCTCCGATAACCACGTCAGGATGGTTGAGTGCAAGCGAGGTTCCCAAGCTCGACAGTTTTGTCCCTAGAAGAGCTGCCTGAGCAGAGGTTATTGTGGTGAGATCGATTATCTTGGCTTGGTAACGCGCGACCTCGAGGACGAATGCTTGAAACAATAACAGAGACGCGAGAGCCGCGGAGCCCATAGCGTAGCCCTTCGTCAGAGCTTTCGTAGTATTGCCTAGAGCGTCTAAGGGCTCTATTCGCTCCCGAATTATTTCAGGAGCGCCGGACATTTCTGCGATTCCCCCTGCATTATCCACGATCGGGCCCAATCCATCCATTGTCAGGACTATTCCCGCCGTCGAAAGCATTCCCATCGTCGCCATGGTGGTCCCGTAGACTCCTCCAAGGAACGCGTTGCCTGTGAGCGCGGGTATCAGCCCTGCAAATTGTTCCCCGAGCCAAAACGAGATTAGAAGAGCAATGGCCACTGTGATGACGGGCAATCCGCTGGATATCATGCCGACTGCGTTGCCTATGCCACAAGCAGCCCGTCTCGAGTGGGTTTGATTGGATTCTTGAACTTCTTCTCGAAAACTGCGACGGCCAGACCCACGAAAGTTGCGATAATGCCCAGCGACCGGACTATCAGGGGCATTGTAACGTAATACGGATTAATGACTCCATTGAATATTATGATGGAAACGATCAAACCGATAATCATGCCTCCAAGGTTCTCAGCCGTAAGAGACTCAAACAAGTCAGCGCCTCTTCCGGCTTCGTCTCCTACGTTGTCTCCGACATTGTCCGCTATTGCTGCGGGGTTTCTCGGGTCGTCTTCTGGAAAGTTCTCCTCCACTTTCCCTACCAAGTCCGCCCCAACATCGGCCGATTTTGTGAATATTCCGCCTCCCAGCTGGGCAAACAGAGCGGCGAGCGAGGCGCCGAATCCAAAACCGGCTAGGACCCCAGGATCCCGAAAGAGGGCGTATAGGAGTGAAAGTCCCAGGAGGCTCATGCTAATGACAACCAGCCCGAGAGCTCCGCCTCCGAGAGTAGCGACCTTCAACGCCTCGTAAGTCGACTTTTCTGCCGCTGCAGTGGATCTAACGTTCGCGTTTGTAGCAGAGTAGAGGGCTACGTAGGCCGCGAACAATGAGAATGCCACGCCTAGTAGGAAGCTGAGGGCGATCTCGCCTCCGTAGGTGAAGGTGACTGTGGCACCGAAGGCGGCCAGGATGACGAGTGAGATGATTATGGCGATTATCGTGATAGTCCGGAATTGTCTTTTGAGGTATGCGTTCGAGCCTTCTCTAATGGCTGTCCAGATCACGATCATCTTCTCGTTCCCCTTGGGGTACTTCCTGACTGAAAGGACGAGGAAGATTGCGGCGACCACCCCGGCAACGGCTAGTGAGGTTGTAAGAATTAACGGGTCAAACGCCAAGCTTTGGTTCCTACTTTCCTGAAGTTACGAAATTTCCATCGAGCCGCCTTGGCCTTTATTATAAACATGTTTACTGTCGCCGATTCTTACTTTGCCAAACCCATAAATTGTATCATCGCCCGAGTCGACGATAGAATTCAACAGCTGATCTGCAGACTTGTCCGGTCGCAAGTACGATGTCATAGTTGTAGGCGGAGGCCCCGGCGGGCTATCTGCCGCCGTCCATCTTGCGGAGAAAGGTCTGAAGGTGAAGGTCTTCGAGAAGAAGAAACTTCTCGGCAAACCGGTCCGCTGCGGGGAGTACTTTCCTGTGAAAGAGGAAATGGCCAGGCTGCTTCCTCGCGTCAAATGCATCGATATCATTGATTCACCGGAGGATGCGATCGATTCAAAGTGCAAGTCGATCAGAATGGTAAGCCCTAGAGGACACGAATTCGAATTTCCCTTTGAGGCCTACATCCTCGATAGGCACGTGTTCGAAACCCACCTGGGCGACGTTGCTCGGGGCAACGGAGCCGACATAGACCTCGGGGTCCAAGCTCACTACTATCCTGAGGACGAGGGTGGCTGGGTCGGACCAACCCGCGAAACCGCAGACTATGGAGAGATCATTGTTGCAGCAGATGGCTATCCTAGCGAGACGGCGGAGAGGGCGGGACTTCCAGAACGGGAGTACGCTGGCCCGTACGCAGTTGCGACCAATATCGAGTACTTGATGACTGATTTGGGAGTGGAGCAGGATGTGGCTGAACTGTATATGGATCCGAGATACTCGCCGGGGGGTTATGGCTGGATAATTCCGAAGGGGCATGGTAGAGCGAATGTCGGCATTGGAATCCGGGAACCGTTCGTTCGTCGTGAATGGCAGATCAGAGACTTGTTGACAGGTTTCATCGAGAAGAACAGAGTAGCCGCGAAACGGCTGAAGGGGGGAAAGACGGCCTCTCTTATCGCAGACAGCCTGCCTGTCGATGGACCCCTAACACGGACCTACACTGACCGGGTGATGGCTATCGGTGATGCAGCCGGGATGGTGATGCCCACGAACGGGGGCGGGATACAGACTGCTATGATTACCGGACGTTTGGCTGCGGAGGCTGCAGTCCGGTATTTCGAGGATAAGACTCCGCTCTCAAGCTACGAGGATGCTTGGAAGGATCAGATTGGCGTGGAGATGGAGAACTCGAAGATCATGCGCCAGGCGTCTGACAGGTTGATGGGTCACAGATTCGTCTTCGATTTGTTGCTAAGGCTGATGGGCACACGGAGAATTGCGGACGTGATAATGTGCCAGGTCCCAAGTGGTATGGGAACTTTCGTGCACTTACTTGCCTAGTGCTTCAGAGCTGCATCGATTATCATTACGGCGAAAAGAAGCGAGAGATACGGGCTTGTCACCTTGAACATGCGCCATGCGTTCGTCTCAGTCGGCTTGTAGAGAACCCAGAGGCTCCCAGCTAGAATTGCAAGCCCGCTGACCAGCGCAACCGCGCCGTAGATCTGGCCGAAAGGGCCTAGGAAATAGAGTGCGAGAGAGAAAGGCACCATAATCATGGAGAAAATAGTGATCAGTCGCAAGGCGGTGGTGGACCCAACTACCACAGGCAACATCGGCACCCCGGCATTAGAATAGTCCGAGCGGTAAGATACGGCAAGGAACCAGATGTGGACCGGAATCCAGACAAAAACTAGACCCGCCATCAGGAGAGGAAAAATGGGATGTGGCAGACTGCCTATCGGCCCTTGGGTCACGGCGGACCATCCGAACAATACTGGGAGTCCACCGCTGAAGCCTCCCAAGAGAATGTTCAGTGAGCTACGTCGCTTCAGGAGTAGACTGTAGACTCCCACATTATCCAAGATTCCTAGTGCCATCCAGAGAAGAGAGAAGAGGTTCAGTAAAGCTGCCAAGACTAGTGAGATAGAGATTAATCCGAGCCCAAATCTGAGAGCAGCCCTAGGCGTAATTCGTCCCGAAGGGAGAGGACGGTGACGTGTCCGCGTCATCAACGCGTCGATATCGCGATCGTGATAGTTTGTGAGAGCGTTGCATCCCGCGGTTCCCGCTATGATAGCAACCCCCGTCATCAACCAGCCAAGTGGGCTCAAGGAGACTGAAAGGACTCTCGTTGCTACGAAAGTTGCTGTGAGAGAGGTGAAGACTAGAAGATACCATATCTTCGGCTTCGTATACTCATAGTATGTCAGAAGACGGCTCTGAACGGAGAGGGTCTCCTGACGTTGAACTAACAGCTGAGGCGCCTTATGTGACATTAATGTGGCCGAGCATCTGTCCGTGGAGCGGACTACAAACTATTGTGCAAAAGTACGTATACGTGCCGCCAACGGTGAAGTTAACCGTCACCGTAAACCACTTACCGAATGGAATAGTTCCGGGCAGGCTCCCTCCGTTTTTCACGTTGACGGATCCCGGACCCGATATTGTAAACCCATGAGCTGTTGAGAGCCAACACTCATTCGCTGGATTGGTGTTACAAGGGCTGGTTGCGTTCTTCCCGTAGATGTAGAAGGTAATTGTATCTCCGACATGTGCAGCAATTGTCTTGTTGTCACTCTCACCTTGATAATTATGATAGTTTACTCCTGTTAGATTGTATCCCATTGATGGATCGAAGCTAGGCAGATTTGTCTGATTGAGGAATGCCGTGTTGTTGATATGATACCCCCCCTGTTCTTCGATTGCGGCAGTCATGAAAATGAGCCGGTGAGCAGGCGGTGGTCCAGACACATGGGGCATCAGAAACTGGTAGTAGTAGATTCCCCCTCCTGCAGAGGCGATGACAACTAGCCCAAGGATTCCAACCACTGGCAAGTGTTTTTTCGGGGCCTGCATTTCTGTACCTACTTGATCTTGTTCGCCACGCGGTATATGTGCACCGTTGCTGCAAAAGCGACAAACACCATGCCAATCTCTAGGAGAGCAAAATTCTGCAGAGAGTCAATTAGAGATCGAAAGATTGAGAAATCCAGAAATCCTTGCAGAATCAATAAACCTGTAAGAAGAGAAAACACTTCACTCTTGGACAAAATGTAGGGTGGCACGCGCCTGTAAGGCACCGGTTTCTTTGCTGTTCGTAGCGCCTCGAGCTTGGCTCTCCGCCATCTTACAAAAGCATAAACAAAGCCGTATGCGAGTGCGCTTGCTATCAAAAGCGATCCGCCGAAGAGTATTGGGTCAACCACGAGCTGGTTTTCGTTCAATAATGCTAGGAAGGGATTGGATGCTCGGAACCCCCATACAGTGACAATTGCTATTTGGCCCAAGGCTGCAACTCCCAGTGCCACCCAGAAGGGACGATCAACCATAGCTATCTTGCGGCCTCTATCGAAGAATGGGACTAGGAGAAATATCAGTACGAATATCGTTGGAATTATGGCTCCAGCTATGAACGGATCGAGACCCTTAACCCTGATGAATGCATAGAGGCTGGTAAAATACCATTCTGGAAACGTGATCTGTGTCGGCAGACTCGGAACATATGCCACACCAACTTCAACTGGAAAAAGACCGCCCAAGATCAGAATGATGCCTGTGATCGCCGAAGCGACAGGAATGTCTAGGACCAGATTCCTAGGAAGGTGGACTGACATGATTGCTAGCATTATGATAGGAATTATGAACACGTGAAACGCGTAGAATCGAATGGTTAGGTCGTTAAAGCCAAATCCGAAGATTATCTGAGCAAGGTTTGCCCCTAAGATGGGAGTATCCAGTGTCAAAGTTCGCCCGATGTTGATTGCTAGCTGTCCACGAATGTTGAAGATGAGATCATAGCCAGTGTAGGCCTCTATGATGGTCACGACCCCCAGAATTATTCCAGTGACCCATAGTATTTCGTAGCGCAGTTTGTAGCGACCGGCAAAATATTGGTAGAACATATGCATGACCGCTAGCAAGACCATGGCATTCGAAGCCTGATAGTGAATGTTCCGAATTATGGAACCCCAGTTGACCTGATTATTGATCGATTGAACGCTCTGAAATGCTTGGTTGCATGCTCCGGGTGTCGAAGTCGCATTGCTGCAGTCCCCAAAGATTGGGGTATAGTGAAAGAGGAGTAGGGCTCCGGTCACACCTAGGATAACGAAAACCACCACGGTGAGCATTCCTAGAAATCCCAGCGGGCTGATGAATCTTGACGGGAAGACGAGCTTGATTGCTGGGATTATGGTCCGCTCTAGTTCATTCCAAATCCATCGTAGGAGGGCGATGACGGGGTCTAGGACCCCTTGCTTCTTAGTGGGTGCGGCCAACGCCAGGCACTCCGTTTATCCCATTCTGCCCGTTTGTCGCAACGATGTTTCCCGAAACCGGGTCGTACTTTATCGTGATTTGAGGAAGTGGCTTCAAGCCCAAGTCAAACGCGGGGCCGGCTACGGGCACTCCATCAGAGAGCCGATATTGGCTGCCATGACACGGGCACTGGAGCCGAAACTCTCCAGAAACGGGATCATAACCGGGATTTACAAGACACTGCAAGTGGACACAGGTAGTATTGTAGGCGACAAATTTGCTATTATACAGCGTCCCGTTTATCGTCTGAGGTACTGTCAGAACTTGGGATTCAGAGGTTAATGAGACGGGGTCAGGCAATCTGACGATTACATCTTTGTAATATGGACTAGCCGAGATAGGAAAAGGAAAATAAAAGAAATCGGAATAGTTTCCCGGGGCGTACAGATCATTCGAAGGATTTTTTGAGGCCAGGGCGTTCTGATATTGCAATTCGAGAGTTACTGCGTTCCCTGCGGTCACTGTATCCTCAGATGGAGGAATCAAGGGATTCAATATATTCGGAGATTGAGCAAGGGAGCCAGCTGTAAGGAGGACGGAAGCCCCCAGAGCTCCAATTACGAAAGCGCGTCGAGATATCAGAGGATTCCTGATGGGCAGAATGGGGGTCTGGGATTGTGGTGGGGGAGAAGTCGAAGTTGAGGGAGAACTCGGAGAGGCCGACGGAGAGGGTTTCTTCTTGTCGTCGGACATGTTCCCGATCGCTCGAGCGTCTCCTTTCGTCGAGCAACTTGAAAATCGTATTAAAGACTTGTCTATACGTTACGACCCGTTCAGCGACTTTCAGATTTAGGAAACGATATAACCATCAAGGAATCGAGAGTCCCATTCGACTATCAGGACGGCCAAGTGAGAACCAATGAATCGAGTATTAGCCTCACTTACATTGCTCGTAGGGCTTGCAGCAATGATGGTCGGAGTCTACGGTCAGCAATGGGTTGTCCTGCAGCAGCTTGTCCGACCGTTCCTCCCCTTCTTTGGATAGGTCCAATCAAATGGAGAAAACGCGAGTTCCTGAAGCGAAGACTGAACAGACGACTGGCATGCGCGCTCGCCTCGGGCGAATCAAAATCCGAGGCTATTACTGGCCTGTAAGAACAATCGTTCAGCTCGGCTTCTTTGTGCTCTTCAGCGGAATCGGCATCATGAGCCTCGTCCCAGCATTCAACGGAACTCGTTCGTGGGTCGTTCTCCCAATTGTGGCGAGTGTCAAATCCCAAGCCCAAGTAACCAGCACAATGGACGCCATCACACTCTTTCTAGAGAATGGGCTCTTCCCATGGCTCCCTATCGGAATAATGCTCGTAGTAGGCGCGATTCTAGGTCGCTTCATGTGCGGATGGATCTGCCCCGTCGGCTTTCTACAAGACGTGATCACCACCGTCAAGGGGCGGGTTGATTCCGTCGAGAAGAGGGCTCACCTCTACTGGATTCGTCTGAAGTATGTGCTTGTCGTTCTCGCGTTCCTGATTAGCGGTTCGTTGGGTCTCGCTGTCTACTATGGCGTCGGAAATGATTACAGGACAAGCCTTGGGCCTCTTGCTGACGGACTCTTCATTGCAATAACCCCTGACGGAACCCTGTTCGGGACCCTTCCCGCAATCCTCGCGGGCTCTTGGAGATTTCTGGGAACCGCTCAGAGTTCCGACTTGACCTTCGGGAATCTCTCATCATGGTTCGGACATATTTCAGCCCTAACATGGCTCAACGTTGTCGTCTTAGTTGGGTTCGTCTACGCGGCCTGGAGGATTCCTCGATTCTGGTGCCGCTACGTCTGTCCCGTCGGCGCGATCATGGCTGTGACTCAGAAGAACAGCCTCCTTGGAATGCATCGAGACCCGATCAAGTGTTCGGAATGCAAGGAGTGCGAGACCGCTTGCCCGATGCAGATACCAATCCTTGATCTCGACTGGAAGAAGTTCAACGACTCAGAGTGTATCTTGTGCATGGCTTGCATAGATGCGTGCCCTGCCGGAGCCCTGTCTCCCAAGTTCCCGTAGCTTTGACAGCCCGATAAGACACTTCAAGGGTCCATATCAGCTAGTCCTGAGCAATGACCATAAGATCACAGGATTACTTCTCACGGCAAATCTCAGTTCCAAGCATTGGGAAAGAGGGACTGCGCAAACTGCAGGAATCGTCAGTTGCAATTATCGGAGCTGGAGGAGTGGGAAGCGCGGCTGCGTATTACCTGGCGCGATCGGGAATAGGACATCTCAAGGTGATCGACCAAGACATCGTAGAGAGCACAAATCTCCAAAGACTTCACGCGGCAACAATGAACGACCTCTATCACCCCAAGGCGGAGGTCATAGCCAGTAGATTGTCTGAGGTAGCCGAATGGTGTAACATCGAGCCCATAATTGAAACGGTGACAGATCGAAATGCTGACGGATTTCTAAGGGACGTGGACCTGATATTTGATGGTCTGGACAATTTTCGAACCAGATACATTCTCAACACGTCTGCGATAAGGATCGGAACTCCGTATCTATTTACGAGCGCGATAGCTGATCAGGCTCACCTAGCCCTGCTCAATCCTCCCGAAACGGCATGTCTGGAATGCTTCATGCCTCGCGTAACCGACAGATTCGAAGACAGTTGCGAAACTCTAGGAGTTAACCCATCGATCACGGGTCTAATGGGAGCTTTAGGAACTGGAGTAGCGCTACGGTTCCTCTTGGGGAATCCCAACCACTGGAGCGATAAGCTTGTGACACTAGACATGGCAGGTCCAGAATTCATCCTTGCTAAACTGGCAAAACGACAGGATTGTGATCGATGCGGAAACGGCAATGCCGAAAAACTTCGACCTAATAGAAGAGTGACCTTCTTATGCGGGGAACACACGGCAAACATTCTTCCTCCAGAGAACCTAACCATAGAGCTCTCGAAGATCGGAAACGGGATACCATCCGAAAACATTCTCCTTAGTACGGACTCAGTTCTTGTCTATCGACACAGAGAGTTCACAGTGTCACTGTTCCGCAACGGACGACTTCTCATAGGAGGGGTGGAAGACGAGACTCAAGCCACTAAGCTGGCTAGAGAGATCTCGCAATTCGTCGGACTTGAAAACTGATCCGACCGAGAAAATCGAGAATAGTTTATCCATATGATATGGTTACAAATTCGCAGGAGTACTTATTCCAGATCTCGAAATGCCACTAAAGATCATTCATCCACATCATGCGGAAGTCATGGGTCGAGGTTTGGTTCTTCTGTCCAGTCCTCACATCACGGCGGCGAAACGAGAC